>Ga0209396_1000456_pt1 | contig 48912 bp, 44 predicted proteins | sample GOMGulsemesocosm_6_FD_184638 | JGI IMG/M metagenome (GOLD analysis project Ga0209396, IMG submission 184638) | Methane-oxidizing microbial communities from mesocosms in the Gulf of Mexico - GOM8C Gulf of Mexico (SPAdes) (version 2) | ecosystem: Environmental > Aquatic > Marine > Cold seeps...
TAGCAAGACTGTCCTCGCCCTCCAGAAAACCTTCGATTTGCGTTTCGCCTTCGGCAATCGCGCCCAGCATAATGGAGCGGTGAGAAATGGATTTATCACCCGGCACACGAATTCGGCCCGTTACAGGGCCACTCTTTTGCGCGCCGCTGCCAGCCAGAAAGCTCAGTTCATTTTGATTCATGGGTTCCACATAGGCCCTTTGGGCCAGCATTTTTGTAAAATGGTCACGTGCTGATTTGGCGCGAGTAAATACGCCCAGCATCGTCTTGCTATCGTTTTGTTCCAACGCCCTGCGCACGGCCTCAATGCCCGCGCTAAACTTGTCGAGACTTTCCAGCACCGCTGATTTATTAGCGAGAAAAATATCGTGCCACATGGTTGGATCGCTGGACGCGATACGGGTAAAGTCCGCAAAACCGCCCGCGGCATAGCGGAAAATTTCCTGGTTTTCGTTCTGTTTGGCTAACGTATCGACCAGCGAATAGGCCAACAGATGCGGCAAATGACTGGTTGAGGCCAGCACGTGATCATGGTGATCAACATCCATTTCCAACACCTTGGCACCGGTCACCTGCCAGAGCGCACGCACCAATTCCAGCGCCTCAGCATCGGTATCGTCACATGGCGTCAAAATCACGCTGTGATTACGGTATAAATCTATTTTGGCGGCATCCACACCACTCTTTTCAGAACCGGCAATAGGATGGCCTAACACAAAACGTGGCGGCACCTTGCCAAAGATTCTTTCACACGCTTCAACGACAATGCCCTTGGCACTGCCCACATCGGTAATAACCGCACTAGCGGGCACGGCATCCTTAATCTCAGCCAGCACTTTTTCAGTACTTAACACCGGCGTGGCGATAATCACCAAATCGGCATCAGCCACGGCAGCAACCGCATCAAGACTGTATTCGTCAATCACACCCAGCTGCACGGCGCGCATTAAGCTATGTTCGGTCAGCCCAACACCCACGATTGTTTCGATCGCGCCAGCTTCGCGCAATGCCTTGGACAGCGAACCACCGATCAGGCCCACACCAATCACAACAGCGCGCTTAACCAATGGCAGGTTTAAATTAGAAACAGAGTTATTCATATATTAGAGGGGCTAGAGTACAGCTTTGGGGTAGGAGCCCAACAGTTTGAGTTCGACGGTTTCGTCACTGATTTCCTCTAACACCTTACGCACTGTGGCGTCGTCACTGTGACCTTCAAAATCCATAAAGAACACATAGGCCCAGGTACCACTTTCCGAAGGTCGCGTTTCAACTCGTGTCAGGCTGATGTTCTCACGCTGAAATGGCTCCAGTAGCTGATATAACGCACCCGGTTTATTACGCGTAGCGGCAATAACAGACGTTTTATCACAGCCACTGGCAGGTACCGTCTGGTTGCCAATAATAAGGAAGCGCGTAGTGTTGTCGGGCTGATCTTCGAGCTTTTCTGTCAACCGTATCAGCTGATACAGCTCAGCGGCCATATCACCGGCAATGGCTGCCACCACGCCATCCTCAGCGCCCACACCTTCGGCCACCATACGCGCCGCTTCAGCATTACTGCTAACACTGACACGCTCAGCCTGTGGCAAATTGGCATTGAGCCACTGACGGCACTGCGCCAATGACTGCTCATGGGAATAAATTCGAGTGATTTTTTCGGGTGCAACAATTTCTTTCACCAGCAAATTCTGATGAATACGCAGTTCCACTTCACCGCATATTTTCAGCGATGAATGCATAAAACTGTCCAGCGTGGAGTTCACCATACCCTCAGTAGAATTCTCAACCGGCACCACACCGTAGTTGGCTGCGCCTGACTCCACTTCACGAAACACTTCATCAATCGAGGTCATCGGCACACTGGTGACAGAGTGGCCAAAATGTTTTAGCGCAGCCGACTGGGTGAAGGTTCCCTCAGGGCCCAAAAAAGCAATTTTCATGGGATGCTCAAGCGCCAGGCAAATCGACATAATTTCGCGAAAAATACGTGCCATCTCTTCGTCGTCAACTGGGCCTTCATTGCGCGCCATCACGCTACGCAACACCTGCGCTTCACGTTCAGGACGATAGAACAGCACATCATCGCTGCCCTCTATCTCCTTTTTAACTTCTGCAACCTGCTGAGCACACTGTGCGCGTTTGTTGATTAATTGCTGCACCTCATTATCGATACGGTCAATTTCATCGCGCAACTGGCCTAGATCTGGCTGACTGTCGTTAGCATTGGTCATAGTTTTATCCGACTCCCGCCCTAGGATTCCTGTTCAGAATCAGAATCAGAATCTGAACTTGAGTCGCCTTCAGTCGCTGCCTCATCCGTAGAAGCTTCAGCAGCGTCAACACCACCCTCAACCTCACCATCTTCGCCAAGACCTGCAAATTCGTCTTCTTCCGGTTCTTCGATGCGCTCAACGCCAACCAGACGCTCACCTTTAGATACCTTAATCAGACTCACACCCTGGGTGTTACGACTAACAATGGAGATATCATCGGTGCGGGTACGAACCAACGTGCCCTTATCGCTGATCAACATAATTTCGTCGCCGTCATAAACTGGCACCGCGCCTACCAGCTCACCGTTACGGTCACTGGTTTGCATGGCAATCACACCCTGGCCGCCACGATTATGTGATGGAAAGTCAGTCATTTCGGTACGCTTACCGTAACCATTGGCACTCACCGACAGCACACGACCGTCTTGCTGCGGAATAATCAGCGAGATCAGACGTTCACCGTCTTTCAAGCGTATACCGCGCACACCACGCGCCGTACGGCCCATTGCACGTACATCGTCTTCAGCAAAACGTGCGCACTTACCGGCGTTACTGAACAGCATAATATCCTGCGAACCGTCGGTAATCGCCACGTTCACCAGCGTATCATCACCATCCAGATCAACAGCAATCAAACCGGTGCTGCGTGGACGAGCAAAGTTCATCAAGGACGTTTTCTTCACCGTACCGCTGGCCATCGCCATAAAGATGAATTTATCTTCTTCATATTCACGGATCGGCAGAATTGCGGTAATACGCTCTTCACCTTCCAGCGGCAACAGGTTAACCATCGGTCGACCTTTGGCGGTACGACTCGCCACTGGGATTTCGTAGGTTTTCAGCCAGTAGGTTTTGCCTCGGCTGGTGAAACACAACAACGTATCGTGAGTATTCGCCACCAGCATGTGCTCGACAAAATCTTCGTCTTTAACCGCTGCCGCTATCTTGCCACGACCGCCACGGCGCTGTGCCTGATAGCTGTCGATCGGTTGCGTTTTGGCGTAACCGCCGTGGGACAGCGTCACCACCATATCGGTTTCAGTGATCAAATCTTCCAGCGTCAAATCACGCTTGGTGTCCATGATCTCAGTACGGCGCTCATCGCCATACTCTTCTTTAATAACTTCCAGCTCTTCGCGAATCACCGACATCAGGCGCACGCGGCTGTTGAGAATATCCAGCAAGTCAGTAATACGCTCGATCAACTCGTTGTATTCAGCCAGCAGTTTTTCCTGCTCAAGACCGGTCAAACGGTGTAAACGTAAATCCAGAATCGCCTGCGCCTGCTCTGGCGACAGGTAATACTTACCATCCACGTAACCGTATTGCTCTTCCAGGTTATCCGGGCGACACACATCGGCACCGGCACGATCCACCATCGACAGCACAGCACCAGGTTCCCAACCATGAGCAACCAGCTTTTCCTTGGCCTCAACTGAATTAGGCGAAGCTTTAATCAAGGCAATAACCGGATCGATATTAGACAGCGCAACTGCCTGACCTTCCAGAATATGACCACGCTCACGGGCCTTACGCAGCAAATAAACGGTACGACGTGTGACAACTTCACGTCGATGACGGATAAAGGCATCCAGCATCTGTTTCAGGTTCAGTGTACGCGGCTGACCATCAACCAGTGCCACGACATTGATACCAAACACCGTTTGCATCTGCGTCTGGGCATACAGGTTATTCAGAATCACCTCGGGCACTTCACCACGGCGCAATTCAATAACAATACGCATACCATCTTTATCAGACTCATCGCGTAGTTCGGTAATGCCTTCAATATTTTTCTCTTTAACCAGGTCGGCAATCTTTTCAATCAGACGTGCTTTGTTAACCTGATAAGGAATCTCATTAACAACAATCGTGTGTTTACCACTTTTCTCGTCAGTCTCGATTTGATGGCGCGCCCGCATGTAGATTTTGCCGCGACCGGTGTTATAGGCATCAACAATGCCCTGACGACCGTTAATAAAGGCGGCAGTCGGGAAATCCGGACCCGGAATATGCTCCATCAGCTCACTGAGCTCGATATCATTGTTGTCCATGTAGGCCAGACAACCATTGACCACTTCGGTGAGGTTGTGAGGCGGAATATTGGTCGCCATGCCCACCGCAATACCGGAGGAGCCATTCACCAACAGGTTAGGGATACGCGTCGGCATCACTGCCGGGATATGCTCAGTACCATCGTAGTTGGGTACGTAATCAACCGTTTCTTTATCCAGATCGGCCAGAATCTCGTGGGAGATTTTATCCATGCGGATTTCGGTATAACGCATCGCCGCCGCAGAATCACCATCCACCGAACCAAAGTTACCCTGGCCATCGACCAGCATGTAACGCAGCGAGAACGGCTGCGCCATCCGTACAATGGTGTCGTAAACCGCAGTATCACCATGCGGGTGATACTTACCGATGACATCGCCCACCACACGGGCAGATTTTTTATAGGCTTTGTTCCAATCGTTATTGAGTTCGCTCATGGCAAACAGAACGCGTCGGTGCACTGGTTTCAAACCATCGCGCACATCGGGCAAGGCACGCCCAACAATCACGCTCATCGCATAATCAAGATAAGACTGCTTTAGCTCACTCTCAATACTAACGGGTTGAATCTCTTTGGCTAACTCACCCATAAAAAGACGTATCCTTGTTCGGAAAATACGGCATGAAACCGACGTTTCCTTTGGTTGTTTAAAAACACATGCCCAGACCCAATAAACGGGAAGTCTAACGGCGCTATAAAAATGGGAAATACTAGCACATCTTGGAAGCTGTTTTCACCGCCACAGACACAAATAACAAACATTTGAATAGAAGCTAACGAAATGAAACAATCGCACGCGAAATTATTATTAAAACACCTTTAACTAGGCCCTCAAGAAAGCGGATATAGCTCATGCCAGAGTACAACCCACAGCTCGTCGACAGCTTAATTCATGCCAAGTGGGTAATCCCCGTCGACGCGGCCGACAGCGTGCTCCAAGACCATGCCGTAGCGATCAATGACAACCAAATCATTGATATTCTACCCAGCGCCGAAGCCACTGAACGCTATCAAGCAAACAACACCTTTGACCTCAGCGATCACGCACTGATTCCTGGCCTGATTAACGCTCACGGCCATGCTGCCATGACGCTGATGCGCGGCCTGGCCGATGACCTGCCGTTGATGGAGTGGCTGAATGAGCATATCTGGCCTGCCGAGCAACGCCTGGTGTGTGATGACTTTGTAGCCTGCGGCACCGAACTGGCCATTGCCGAAATGCTACTCAGCGGCACCACCTGCTTCAGCGATATGTACTTTTTCCCCGACGTGGTCGCCCGCGTAGCGCACCAGCACAAAATACGTGCACATATAAGCCCGCCGGTTCTGGAATTCCCATCAGCCTGGGCTGCTAATGCCGACGAATACATTAAAAAGAGCTTAAAAGTCAGTGACAACTACCGCAACCACCCATTAATTCAAGTCGGTTTTGGCCCGCACGCGCCCTACACTACCTCCGATGACAGTCTGTCGCGCATCGGCATGCTCGCCAACGAGCTCGACGCCAGCATACAGATTCACCTGCACGAAACCGCGCAGGAAATCACCGATACCGAAGCCAACAACAGCCCGCGCCCACTACAACGCCTGGCCGACCTGAACCTGCTATCACCACGCCTGCAATGCGTACACATGACGCAGATAAACGACGACGATATCGCACTATTAAAAGAATACGGCTGCCATGTTATTCATTGCCCCGAATCCAACCTGAAACTGGCCAGCGGCATCTGTCCAACCACAAAACTGTTGGACGCCGGTATTAACGTCGCACTGGGCACCGATGGCGCCGCCAGCAATAACGACCTGGATATGTTTGGCGAAATGAAAGCCGCTGCCCTGCTCGCCAAAGGCTTCAGCCAGGATGCCACCGCCCTGCCCGCGCCACAAGCATTACGCATGGCGACAATCAACGGCGCCAAAGCGCTAGGCATCGACAAAGTTACCGGCAGCCTGGAAGTCGGCAAAGCGGCTGACATGATTGCAGTCAACCTTGACGCTATCAGCATGCAACCCGTGTTTAACCCCCTATCACAACTGGTTTACAGCCACTGCGGCCAACAGGTCAGCCATGTTTGGGTGAACGGTGAACTGCTGGTCAACGAACAGCAATTGACGGGTTTTGATCTGCACGCATTAAAATCCAAAGTCGCAAGCTGGCGTGCTAAAATCGCCGACTGCGACAACTCCTAACAAACTGCCACAACAGACGATTAAACCATGACCGTTATCGACAGCGAAGCAACACAGATTCCCAACATCAATGTAGACGAAGCCGAAGTCGCCAAATTTGAAGCCCTGGCGAGTCGCTGGTGGGACAAGGAAAGCGAATTCAAACCGTTGCACGAAATCAATCCGCTGCGCTTAAACTACATTGACGAGCTATCCGGTCTAGCGGGCAAAAAAGTGCTGGATGTCGGCTGTGGCGGCGGTATTTTATCGGAATCGATGGCCAAGCGTGGCGCCGAGGTCACCGGCATCGACATGGGCGCAAAACCGCTCAAGATCGCCAAACTTCACGCCCTAGAAGCCGGTGTTGAAATCAACTACCGCAAAGTCAGCGCCGAAGAGTTGGCTGACGAAATAGGCTCAGACATCGAGCAACAGTACGACGTTATCAGCTGCCTGGAAATGCTCGAGCACGTGCCCGATCCGGCCTCTATCATTAACGCCTGTTTCCGTATGTTAAAACCCGGCGGCAAGCTGTTTTTATCGACCATCAACCGCAATCCAAAAGCTTACCTGTTTGCCATTATCGGCGCGGAATACGTACTCAACATGTTGCCACGCGGCACCCATGATTACGCCAAGTTCATCCGCCCCGCTGAGCTGTCTCGCTGGGCACGCGCCGCTGGCCTGGAAGTTAAAGGCTCCACCGGTCTGGTCTACAACCCGCTGACTAAACACTACAAGCTCGATGAAAAAGACGTTGCCGTTAACTACATGATGTACACGGTGAAATCTGCTTAACAATGCCACACGCTAACACACCGATAGAGGCTGTGCTGTTCGATCTGGACGGCACCCTGCTTGATACCGCTCTCGATTTAGCCAAAGCCCTCAACCTACTTCTAAGGCGCGAAGGCAAAGCTGAACTGCCCATTGATGTGATCCGCAAAGTGGTCTCCAACGGTGGCAACGCCATGGTTTCATTGGGTTTTGAAACCACCATCGGTGAGCCAGAACACACACGCTTGTATCAAGAGCTGCTGGCGATTTACGGTAACGATGTTGCCAGTCAGACACGCCCGTTCCCTGGCATCGAATCTCTGCTCAACCACCTTGGCAAATTAGGTCTGCCCTGGGGCATCGTCACCAACAAACCACGCACCTACAGCGAACCACTACTTGAGGCGATGAACCTGTCTCCGGCCTGCGCCGCACTGGTGTGCCCAGACGACGTCACGCACAAAAAGCCGCACCCGGAACCCATGTATCTGGCCTGCAACACGCTGAACTGCAATCCGGCCCGTACCATTTATGTTGGCGACCACCAGCGTGATATTGAAGCCGGCCAAAACGCAGGCATGCTCACCGTTGCCGCTTTGTACGGCTATATCGACGACAACGAAGATACCAGCAGCTGGCAGGCCGATCACAACATCCAACAAGCCGATGAGCTCATCGCGCTGCTGAACACCCTTATTTAACTTTTCCTGGAAAACTCATGTACGACTATTCGGCCCCTGAAAATCTATTAGCAAACCGCACTGTTTTGGTCACCGGCGCTGGCGACGGCATCGGTAAAGCCGCTGCACTAACTTACGCAGCCCACGGAGCCACGGTCATTCTGCTGGGTCGTGGTCGTAAAAAACTAGAAGCCGTCTACGACGAAATCGAAGCGAATGGCGACCCGCAACCGGTTATGGTGTCGCTGAATCTGGAAACCGCCACACCGGAAAATTATCAGGAACTGGCCGACATGATTGGCGAAGAATTCGGTCAACTTGATGGCCTACTGCACAACGCAGGCATTCTCGGGCAGCGCACCCCCATCGCCAACTTCAACGAAAAGAGCTGGCAAGAAGTCATGCAGGTTAACGTCAACGCACCCTTTATGCTGACCAAAGCAGTATTACCCCTATTGGAAAGCGCTGATAACGCCTCGGTGATTTTCACCTCTTCCAGCGTCGGCCGCAAAGGTCGTGCCTTCTGGGGTGCTTATGCCGCGTCCAAAGCAGCCATCGAGAACCTGACGGAAACACTGGCCGACGAACTAGAGGGCGTTTCTAACATCCGCGCCAACTGCATCAACCCCGGCGCCACGCGCACCAACATGCGCATGAAGGCCTACCCCGGTGAAAACCCGGATAACCTTGCCACACCACAGGACATCATGCCGTTATATCTTTACCTGATGGGTAACGACAGCCGCTTAGTGAGTGGCCAATCGATTGACGCTCAATAACACCTCGCACCCCCTTTTCACCCCCCTTCTAAAAGCGGCAATTTTTTGTCGCTTTCTCTTTGTCGCTACCTAAAAGCGGCAATCACTCGCCTTTCACCCAAAAAATAAACACCTAACCAACTGTTTTTTAAACAATTTAAAGCAAACCACAAATTATTGGCATAAAAATAGCATAGTCATACGCATTGCGAGCAGGAGCTCAAAAAGACTTCAGGAACCAGCGAAAACAATAACGGACTTCAACTTATGCGAGACATGGCAAATTCACTTCACAACAGCAATGTACTAAGCCTTGCGAACCGTATCGCTCAGAATGGTAGTACCTATCCGAACCTGACTGCCGATCATTACTCTCAACTTCGCCAGCAGGAATTGGTCATGGAACTGACACAAAAACTTCAAGTGAGCTTGGAAATAGAAGACATCATCAACATGCTTCTCCTGCAAATACGCAAGCTCGTTCCTATTGATGGTATCGCTTATGAGTTTGGCCCACTGAGCTATAACTTTTCTTCACCCATACAGCGCCGCCATAAAGCCAACTATCAACTGGATCTTGAAAAGGAAAATCTGGGAATGATCAGCTTTAGTCGCCGCATGCGTTTCGAGGAAGAAGAGCTAGCCAGCATCGAAAATCTGATGTCCTGCCTGCTCTACCCCTTGCGTAACGGCCTGAAATATCACGCCGCGCTCATCGCAGCCTCTACCGATCCATTAACCGGCAGTGGTAATCGTAAAGCTCTGGATGAAGCACTGGAACACGAAATTAATTTAGCGCAGCGCAACGACACACCGCTATCAGTAGTGATGTTTGATTTCGATAATTTCAAAAAACTCAACGACGGTTACGGCCACCAGTGCGGTGATAAAGTGTTAAAAGAGATGATCCAGGAAGTTAAACAGGTTATTCGCAAGACTGACCTGCTATTCCGTTACGGTGGCGAAGAGTTTGTACTACTACTGCATAAAACATCACTCGACAGGGCCGCATCGGTTGCCGACAAAGTTAGAAAACATATTGAAAAAACCGTCATTAAGTTCGAACAGGAAGACGTTAACGTCAGCGTCAGCATGGGCGCAGCCACGCTACAGGAAGGTGACGCCATCAGCCACCTGATCGGTCGTGCTGACAATGCTCTGTACCGCGCCAAAGATTTAGGCCGCAACTGTGTTTGCACAGAAAACCGCAGCTAAACTGTAAATCACAGCCATAAAAAAAGGGCGCTAAATGCGCCCTCTTTTATGGCTCGCTAAAAAGTTAAATAAAAACCCTATCGACGACCTTTTTTACGTTGCTGACGTGTCTGCTCAGCCTTTTCCTCAGCCCGTAAGCTCTTCACCTTAGCTCGCGTCAAACCTACTGCGTCATAAACCACATTCGCTCCTTTCTGGGCGATAAACTCGTACTGCCCTGCCTTCAAACGAGACGGCATAAATACCGGCCCGAAACGCACACGCTTAAGGCGGTTAACCTGCAAACCCTGCGATTCCCACAGGCGACGTACTTCACGGTTACGACCTTCCTTAAGGCAAACATAATACCAGTGGTTAACACCCTCACCGCCGCCATCAACAATGTCGGTAAACTGCGCAACACCATCTTCCAGCTCAACACCCGCTTTCATATTTTCCTGCATCTGGCCATCAGCCGTACCCAACACACGCACCAGGTATTCACGCTCAATTTCACTGGACGGATGCATCAGCTTATTCGCCAACTCACCATCGGTGGTGAACAGCAGCAAACCCGTGGTATTGATATCCAGGCGTCCCACCACAATCCAGCGTTCGCCCTGCAATTTTGGCAGCCGATCAAACACGGTTTTGCGACCTTCAGGGTCACTCGTAGAACACACCTCACCTTCAGGTTTATTATAGAGCAGCAACCGCGTGGCTTTTTCAGCCCCTTCCATTTTCACCGGACGATTATCGACCTTAACCCGCGCCTTAGCGGTGATGCGGTCGCCCAGCTTTGCAACTTGATCATCCACCTTGACTCGACCTTCACTGATCCAACGTTCGAGTTCACGACGCGAACCAAGACCTAGCCGGGCAAGTACCTTTTGAAGTTTTTCACCTTCACTCATAGTGGAGTTTTCTCAATGTTGTTACAGAGTAATAAATAGGCAGAATACCACAGGCAACTAACACCCGTATTCAGAAGTGCGAATGGTACAGGCATTAGCCATGCAGGCAAAGCGAACTGACACATTGATCAATATTTAATCCCTAAAAAACTTTTCCCATTCACTAAATACCAGGCAGTTTATGTAGCGAATGGCTGCCATTGAACTATGCTTGAAATTACTCAATATAACTGGCTGGCACAGCATCATGAAAGGCATTGTCTTTACCGAATTTTTTGAAATGGTCGAAGAAAAACTCGGCTTTGAACTGGTTGATCGGCTATTGGAACAAACTGAGCTAGCCACTGGCGGCTCCTACACCACCATTGGCACCTATGACCACAAAGAACTATTAGCACTGGTAGGCAACTTGCACCGGCTAACCGGCACCCCCGTCAACGATCTGTTAGTTACCTATGGGCAATACCTGTTCCCCAAAATAATCCCCATTGCACCCGAAACGGCTAGTCAATTTCACAACTGTTTTGAGTTACTGGCTGCAGTCGACAGCATTATTCATGTTGAAGTACAAAAGCTGTATCCCGATGCCGAGCTACCCAAATTTGATGTCATCAAACAGACCGAAAAGGAGATGCAGCTAACCTATACCTCCTGTCGCCCGTTCGCCTATTTGGCCAAAGGTTTAATTATGGGCTGTGCTCAACACTATAACGAAAGGGTATTCGTTGAGATCGAAAACAGGGAACGTGACAGTCTGATTAACATCAGCCATTAAACCATCCCTGCTATCACCAAGTTAAACCGCCCATGAGCCAAGACGCCAAACAAGTCGACTTTCTAAAACGCAAAATCGAACGCGAGAAAACCGCACGGGCAGAGGCCGAGCACCTGCTGGAACTCAAAAGCCGAGAACTGTACCAAGCCAACCAACAACTGATCACCTCAAACCAGAACCTCGACCAAGTCGTTGCTCAGCGCACAGACCAACTACAAGAAGCTCAACAATTAGCCGAAAAGGCTACCATCGAGCTGAAGGAAAGTCTGAACCGTCTCAAATTGATCATTCAGGCCTCCAGAGCAACCACCTGGGACTGGGACTTAATCAACGATACATTTTTATGTACCGAAACCATTGAGAACACGCAGGTTTATACCTTCAAAGAAATCCGTAACTATGATGATTTTATCGACATCGTCCATTTGACCGACAAACCGCGGGTTGAAGATGCATTCGATAACCACCTCGCATCTTATGATCCCATTGACCTTGAATGCCGTTTTTCAAATAAAAGCGGGGATTATCGCTGGTTTCACATGGTTGGCCGAATGGAGTTATCTGCCGACCATGCTACATCACGACTAGTGGGCTCATTTGTTGATATTCATGAACGTCGGGAAAGCGCAAAAACCATCGAAAAAATGGCACATTTTGATGCCCTGACCAATATCCCCAACCGCAGCTTTTTCAACAAATTCATTAACGACACAATTACCACCGCTCAACTCAACAAGACTTGCTTTGCCCTGCTACTTATCGATCTCAATGACTTTAAAATCATCAATGATCGATACGGTCATCAGGTCGGCGACGCCCTGCTAGCCAACATCGCAGCCACCCTTAAATCACACATTAAAGGCTATGATCTCGTCGCCCGTATCGGTGGGGATGAATTCGCGTTGGTGCTGAACGACATCCCCGTCAACGGTCAGCTTGATAATTTGTGCAACATGCTGATCAACGCCTGTGGGACACCGATTGATGTTGGCGGCAACCAGCTGTCAGCCAATTTGAGCATTGGCATCGCCCGTTATCCCAAGGACGGTGAGTCCACCGAACGCCTATTGCGTTGCGCCGACATGGCGATGTATGCAGCCAAACAGAGTAAAGTTTCCGGTAGCACTTTTTCCAATTATCAGCTCGATATGGATGCAGAACACACCCGTAAACGCAGCCTGCGCGACGAAATCGACAGCGCCCTAAAAGAACGGCAATTCCATCTTGAATTCCAACCCTGCGTTGAAATTTCAACCGGCAAGTGTCACAGCTGCGAAGCCCTTTTACGTTGGCCACAAAAACCACAAAACGTCACCATTCAGAATGTTATTGAAGTAGCCGAAGAAAGCGGGCTGATTTTGCAGCTCGGCAAATGGATTATTGACCAAGCTTGCAGTTTTGTAGCCAAACTTGAAGCACAGAACATGCCGCAGAAGGTCGGCATCAACCTGTCAGCGATTCAATTTCAGCATCAGGACTTAGAAGAAATATTTAATACCGCAATCAAAAAATATAAGATTGACCCGCATCATCTGCAAGTCGAAGTAACGGAAAACCTGTTTCTGGGTAACATGGAGCACGCTGTTGCCGTACTCGAAAAACTAGGCAAACTGGGAATAGATATTTACATCGATGATTTTGGCACCGGCTATTCCAGCCTGAAATACCTGCAAATGCTGCCCATTGATTGGGTCAAAATCGACAAATCGTTTATTGATGGTTTAGGTGTTAAAGACGAGAACCTGCAAATCATACAGGCCGTGATTAAAATGACCCACTCCATGGGCCGCAAAGTGGTGGCCGAAGGTGTAGAAAGCGCCACCCAATATCAGTTATTACATAACATTGGCTGTAATGTGGCGCAGGGTTACCACATGACCCCTGCTCTGCCGGACACAGACTGCATTGAATGGATACAGACAAACCAACCCTTCAGCAGCAGCGAATTTACCGCAGCACACAGAGCCAGTGTTTAGCCCTATGGAACTGTAGCCAGCACCTCCTTCGCCCAACTTAACCCGTATTCAAGCGAAGAGAAAACGTTCAAGTTACTATGGCCACGGGCGTTCATCACATTAACCTGATTATCAGCCACCCGCTCTGAAATCGATGAAGAGGCCACAATACCAGTGGCTATAACGTTAGGCAGTTTTGAACTCTTCAGCGTGACCATGCCTGTGCCGCTGTAAGAGTAATCATTACGGCGATCAATAACCAGTACCGAAGGTTGCACCAGCGCCTCATCAATCAGCCCCACCAGCTTGTGAGACAGCTCCCCATCAATCACCACGCCCTCATTGATGACAATGACTAAAGTTCGTTCGTCGACATGCTCAAAACAGCCGAAATCAAAGGTATCTATTTTCATGTTGTCTTTCTAATTATTCCAATCTTCTTATGTAAATCGAGCAAGTTAAAATACGCGAACTAAGACGTGTTAGCTAGAGGCCAATAAACTAAACCCGTTCAAATAACGTCGCTACACCCTGCCCCATACCAATACACATGGTGGCGATACCGAGATTGGCATCCTTGGCCTGCATGACATTGAGTAATGTCGTTGAGATACGCGCACCGGAGCAACCTAGTGGATGACCCAGCGCAATCGCACCGCCATTAATGTTGACCCTGTCTTCGTAGTCAGCCAGCTCCAGTCCTTTCATCACCGCCAAAGATTGTGCAGCAAAGGCTTCATTGAGTTCCAGATAATCAATGTCAGCCAAACTAAGAGCGGCACCTTTCAGCAGTTTATGAACCGCTGGCACCGGGCCAATGCCCATCACCGCCGGATCAACACCCGCCACGGCCATGCCGCGCACCTTGGCAATCGGCGTTAAGCCCAATGCTTGAGCGCGTTCAGCTGACAGGATTAGCATCGCCGATGCGCCATCGGAAATCGCCGAGGCATTACCGGCGGTTACTGAACCACTGACAGGGTTGAAGGCCGGTCTTAATTTCGCCAGTGTTTCCAAATTCGTATCGGGGCGAATCACTTCGTCACTTTCGATCAGGGTATTAAAACCATCGGCGTTGTGGCCTTCAATCGGCACAATTTCGCTAGCAAATGCGCCGGAGTTTTGTGCGGCCGCTGCGCGTTGGTGGGAACGCACGGCAAAGGCGTCTTGCTGTTCGCGGGACACTTCATATTGCGCGGCCAGCACTTCGGCGGTCAGACCCATCATTGCTGAACCTTTGGCGACGTAATGACACAGCGAAGGATTAATATCCACGCCATGGGTCATGGCGACATGGCCCATATGCTCAACACCACCAATCACAAAACAATCGCCATTACCGGACTGAATAGCCTGCGCGGCACTGTGAATGGCCGACATGGAGGAGCCGCATAAACGATTCACGGTTTGCGCGGGCACGGTATGCGGTAAATCTGCCAACAACGTAATCATGCGGGCGATATTCAAACCCTGCTCAAGGGTTTGATTCACACAACCCCAGATCACATCATCAATGGTATTACGGTCAATCGCGGGGTTACGTTCCAGTAACGCCAGAATAAGTTGCGCGGATAGCTGCTCGGCGCGCACGTGACGAAACGCGCCAAGCTTGGAGCGTCCCATGGGAGTGCGGGCGCAATCAACAATTACTGCATCTCTTGGATTTAAAGCCATTATCTTGTCCTCAGCATTCCATTAGGCGAAGAAGGATTGGCCTTTGGCCGCCATTTCACGCAGTTTATCGGTGGGCTGATAGAGCGCGCCCAAATGAGCAAAGCTATCGGCCAATTGGCAGAATTTCTCCAGCCCCATGCTTTCCATATAACGCACTGCGCCACCTCGGAATGGAGGGAAGCCAACTCCCATAATCAGCGCCATATCGGCCTCGTTGGGTGAGGCGATAATGCCCTCTTCGATACAGCGCACCACTTCCAGACACATGGGAATCATCATGCGAGCGATGATGTCATTGCGCTCCATTTTCTGCACACCGTCAGGATACAAAGTGGCCAGAATGGCATCAACGCTGTCATCATTGAGTTTTTTCGGTTTACCCTTTTTATCCGGTTCGTAGCGATAGAAACCCAAATCGGTTTTCTGGCCCAGTCGGTTTTCTTTGAACAACAAGCCGGGGGCTGATTCACCCTCACCACGCATGCGATCCGGGAAGCCTTCAGCCATCACCGCCATGCCGTGACAGCAAGTATCAATACCGACCACATCCTGCAAATAGGCAGGCCCCATCGGCCAGCCAAAGCGTTCCATCACTTTGTCGACCTGACGAAAATCAGCGCCATCACGCAGCAGCAGGTTGAAGGCATACAAATAGGGGAACAGCACGCGGTTTACGAAGAAGCCGGGGCAATCATTCACCACTATCGGCGTTTTACCCATGCCAGCGGCGTACGCCACCACAGTGGCGATGGTTTGATCACTGGTTTTGCTGCCGCGAATCACTTCCACCAGCGGCATCACCGGCACAGGGTTAAAGAAGTGCATGCCGCAGAACTGTTCCGGGCGTTTCAGATTCTCCGCCAACTTATCGATGGAAATCGTTGAGGTGTTGGAAGCCAGCACCGCATCGCCAGCAACAATCTGCTCGGCTTCGGCTAACACAGCGGCTTTGATGTCAACCTTCTCAACCACGGCTTCGATCACTACATTGGCACCCGCCAATTCAGTCATGTTCAACGTCGGTGAAATAGCGCCCATGATTTGCAACGCCTGATCATTGCTCAGACGTTTCCGCTCTACGCGTTTGTTCAGTTGTTTACTGGCTTCAGCGATCCCCAGCTGCAGAGCCTGCGGGGCAATATCCTTCATCACCACCGGCACGCCTTTTAACGCCGACTGGTAGGAAATGCCGCCACCCATAATGCCAGCACCCAGCACCGCCGCCTGTTTTACCGGCAAGCCTTGCTTGGCCGCGGCACGGGCCTGTTTTTTAAGCATTTGGCTATTAAGGAAAAGACCAATCAGGCAATTACACACATCGGTTTTTGCCAGCTGTACAAAATACTGGGCTTCCATTTGCAGCGCTTCATCACGCGCCATGCCTGCCGACTTTTGAATCAGATCAACGACTGTCATGGGGGCAGGATAATGTGGCCCGGCCTTTTGAAATACCACTGCTTGCGCCGTTTCAAAGACCATCATGGCTTCAGTTTTACCCAGCGTTAACGGCCCTGTTTTACGTTGCCGACGACCGCGCCAATCAATCTTGCCGGCGTTACATTGGGCTAACAAATGCACACAGGCATCACGCAATTTTTCCGCTGCGACGACGCTATCGGCAGCACCAACTGCCAATGCCTTTTCAGCCTTATTATTTTGTCCAGTGGCGATCCATTCCAGTGCGTTTTCAGCACCGATCAAGCGCGGCAAGCGAATACTGCCGCCAAAACCCGGCAGGATACCCAGTTTGGTTTCCGGCAGGCCAATTTTGGCACCCTCGGCCATCACCCGATAATCGGTACTCAGCGCCACTTCACAGCCACCACCCAGCGTTTCCCCGTTGATGGCCGTCACCGTGGGAACGGGCAGCTCTTCAATATCACGGAGAATATCGTGCGCCTGATTGAGGTAACCAATAATGACTTCAGCCGGACCGGCAAAGATGGGTAAAAATTCAGTGATATCAGCGCCCAGAATAAAACTATCTTTGGCGCTGGCCAGAATCAGGCCCTTGAGGTCGGCGTGTTGTTTTAGCTCATCGACGGCAGATCGTAGTTCGAGCAACGCTGCCTGACTAAGAATATTGACCTTGGCGTCCTGCGCGTCAAAGCGTAATTCGATAATTCCATCCGCGAGGGCTTCAAGCTGTACATGGCTTCCTGCAAACATTTTTGCTTTCTCCTGCAATCGAAATGAACGCTCGGTGGGTAATAACGGCACTCAAACTGTCGTTCAAATAACGGGGGGTGTCAACCGCTGAGCACGGGCTTTGTCGGCACCCATTACAGTGTCTGAAATTCCGTCAAAACACGTAAAATAGCTGCCAAGTCGTCACTGTCGCCTTTTTCATTCCAGTATATCGACAAGGTTCCAGTTGAACCCTCAACCGCGATCACATCCTCGGGTAATTGAGCGAGCAATTCTGAAACGGGTTGTACGTGCTCGAATCGATAAAAACCACTGTGACGGTCATACAACCAACCAGGGATTCGTAGCTCATCATTGGACTCGCTGTGCCGATACAGCATCCAGGTTTTATTCTTGGGAACCTGCTTAAGTTGACGCTGCAAACGATAGGCGATGCAATGAATTTCCTCACCCGGAAACTCCAGATCTTTAACTTTTGTCAGCTTAACCTGTAGACCTTTCATCATCGCTTCGCGACGTAATTGCATCTGCGCGCGCTGGCGTGGCGAGGGCAGTATCCATAAAGAGGAACCTAAAATAAGAATTACGGCGCAAATAATGATTAGCGTTGTCATAAAAGTAGTTGATTGACCTCAAAACATGGAAAAATCGTGTTGAATTTCTATCATAAAGACTAGGCTCGTCATATTCTATGTGTATCACTCACTCTTGCGGCTCTAAGCCGACAAACAGTAAGGTTATGGAGGTTCGGCGCATGAACGAATACCAACACATCCTACTTGCCGTAGATTTATCTGAAGACTCTTTATATCTGGCTGAACGTGCAGCCGCACTGGCTGAGCAAAACCATGCCAAACTCAGTCTTGTACACACCATTGAGCCCATCAATTTTGCCTACGGTGGCGACATTCCCATGGATCTGACAGCTATTCAGGAACAGCTCGATGAACACGCCCACAGCAAAATCGCTGAGTTTGCCCGTCAGTTTAATATTGCCGAACAAAATCAGCACATTGTTGTTGGCCTGCCGCAAAATGAAATCCACCGAACCGCCCGAGAATTAAACGTTGATTTGATTGTGGTTGGCACCCACGGTCGCCACGGTTTATCGCTGTTATTAGGCTCAACCAGTAACGGTGTATTGCACGGTGCCGAGTGCGACATTCTTGCCGTACGGGTGGGCAAAAACTCGTGAATACAGCCATCGAGCAAATTAAGCGCTTTATTTTCTGCACGCTGCTGCTGGTATCTGTACTGTCGGCGACATTTGTTCAGGCGACAAGCGCTCAAGCGACACAGGTTGATGGCTCAAATCTTATAACGCAGTGGCAGCAATCACGCAGTGATTATCAGCTGGCACGTACCATGCTCGAAAAACGAGATTTTGGTGCCTACTTGACGCTGCGTGAAGAACTAACCAACTACCCGCTTTATCCCTACCTGGAATATGAATACCTACGCAAACGCCTGAGCAAAGTTCCGGCCACTGAAATTCAGGCATTTATTTCTAACTGGAGTGATACACCGCTGGCCGCCCCCTTAAAACACCGCTGGTTGCGCGAGCTCGCCAAAGCCGGCAAATGGCAACAATATCTCAATAATTTTGGCGACTCTGTAAAAAGCCCCGAGCTACAATGTCATGCGCTGTGGGCATTACATAAAACCGGTCACACGGAAGAGGCGCTCAGCAAAGTTCCTGAATTATGGCTGGTAGGTCATTCGCAAGCCGATGCCTGCAACCCTATTTTTGAACTTTGGACTCGTCAAGATCAACTCACAGAAGACATGCTCTGGCAGCGCTTCAAACTGGCGATGCAAGCAGGCAACCTGACATTAGCTCGCTACCTGTCTCGCTCCATGTCACCCAAACATCAACATATTGGCAAGCTGTATCGTGAAATTTATCAGCACCCAGAACGTCTTAAAACCCGTTCTAAATTTGATCTCAACAACCCCGAACACCGGGAAATTATCAGTGCCGGTTTTAAACGTCTGGCGCGCCGGGATTCGCTGCTCGCATTCAAGCTATGGCCGCAATATCAAAGCTCTAAATTCCATCCGCGCCAGATCAATTTAACCAATCGTCACATTATGTTGTGGCTGGCCCATCAGGATAACAGCCTTACCTTTCAGGTGACGCTTGAGCAACACAGAGCGCTAATAACCACCGATGTCTTGGAAGCAGGAATTCGCCTGGCAGTGCGTCTTCAACAGTGGCCACTGGTAATTTCGCTAACAAATCAGCTGCCAGACCAACAGCGCAGCAGTACGCGCAGCCAATATTGGTTGGCGCGCGCCCAGCTTGAAACCGGCGCTATCCCTAAAGAAGCCGTACTCAAAAACCTGCATGGCATTTCGTTGCAACGTGACTATTACAGCTTCCTTGCCGCTGATTACCTGCAACAACCCTATAGAATGAACGAGCAGCACTACGGCCTTGATGGCAACTTTCTGGAACGTTTCAAGCAGTTGCCCGGCATTGTCAGAGCACAGGAATTAATTCACGCCGAACAAACTACAGCCGCTCGTCGCGAGTGGTATCAAGCCACTAAAAACTTTAATAAAAACCAACACTACACCGCTGCTCACCACGCCCGTCTCATTGGCTGGAACAGTCAGGCAATTCGTTCGGCTATTGCAGCCAAACGCTGGCATGATCTTGAACTGCGTTTCCCGTTAAGTTTTGAAGAAAACTTTGAAGAAACCGCTCAACAACGACACTTAAACAGTAACTGGCTGTTCGCCATGGCTCGCCAGGAAAGCGCTTTAACGCCCGATGCAGTCTCCCATGCGGGTGCGCGGGGGCTTATTCAAATGATGCCCCGCACGGCTAAAAATATCGCACGCAAACACAAAATTCCTTATCACTCACGTCAGCAATTGTTTGACCCAGAAAAGAACATTGAACTGGCCAGTGCTTATCTAACATCACTACTGGACCAGTTTGACGGCAACAACATCTACGCCACCGCCGCCTACAATGCGGGCCCACACCGAGTCGAAAAATGGCTTAAAACCACCGCCCACCTTCCCATCGATGTATGGATTGAAAGTATCCCGTTCCATGAAACCCGCCAGTACGTCAAAAACGTGCTGACCTTCAGCGTGATCTACGCGTACCGGCGCCAGCAATCAAGCCTGCAAATGGCAACGATGTATTATTTACCTAAACAACATTTACCCGTTGATTAAATGCCTTTTACTATCGGAATTCAAAATTTCTAATACACGGAGAGGTAGTTAAAGAAAAATAATAATTAAGCTGAGAAGAAGTCATGCAAAAGGAAAATGTGTTGCTGGCACGGCAACCCATCTATAACACGGAGCTTGGCATTTACGCCTACGAATTGCTTTTTCGCGCCAACAATAACCTGCGAGTCGAAGATGTCGATGCCGACATCGCAACCTCCGTCGTCATCTTTAATGCCGCCTCAGAAATCGGCATTCAAAATGTCGTTGGTGAACACCTGGCTTTCATTAATTTCACCCGCAACCTGCTACTCGACCCACCCTCATTTACCTGTAGCGAAATGGTCATTGAGGTACTTGAAGATGTTACACCCGATGCCGAGGTTATCAGTAGCCTGAAAAACCTCAAACGACAGGGTTTCACCATTGCCCTGGATGACTTTGAGTACAATGAATCGCTACAACCACTGATTGACCTGGCTGACATCATCAAAATTGATGTAATGGCACTTTCCGAGCAACAAATTTCCGAACACGTGGCACGGTTAGAACAGCCCGGAAAAAAACTTCTCGCCGAAAAAGTCGAAAGCCAGAACATGTTTAATTTCTGCAAGCAACTGGGCTTTGATTATTTCCAAGGCTATTTTCTATGCCGACCGAAAATCATGAAGGGCCGTAAAGTACCCGCCAATAAAATGGTGGTTATGAAGCTCATTGCTGACCTGCAAAGCCCCGACAGTGACCCACAACAACTACACGACACCATATCCAAGGATCCGGGCCTCAGTTTCAAACTACTGAGAATGATCAATTCCGCCGTCTACCGGCGCCCAAATAAAATTGACTCCCTGTTAAGAGCCATCGTCTTGCTGGGCGAAAAAGATATTCGGCATTGGGCGAGTATGTTAGCGTTATCTCAATTGGATGATAAACCCCACGCCCTGTCAGAACTCACCATGGCACGAGCCAAAATGTGTGAACTGGTTGGCAGCCTCATTCACCAGCAACAAGGTGACTTGTTTTTCACCGTCGGCATGTTATCCATGATGGATGCGTATTTTGATGCGCCCATGGAAGAATTGCTTGAGTCAATGGGCCTCACTAACGAAATGAATGATGCCCTGCTCAAGCATGAGGGCATTCTGGGTTTTGTTCTGAAAACATCTATCGCCTATGAGCAAGGCGACTGGGGACATATTGACTGGAATCAGCTTACCCAACATCATCTCTCCATTTTGGATATCAAACAGGCCTATCTTGACAGCCTGCAATGGTGCAATGAGCACGCAGAATCTCTATAAATTCGGCAGTAACAAACATAAAAATGAATTATTCACTCTTTGATATTGGCGTAAATCTAACCAGCTCAGCGTTCAATGAACGTCACGCCGAAATTCTTGAACGAGCCCGACACGCTCAAGTCGACAACCTTATTCTGATTGGCAGCGATATCGCCGATAGTCAGGCAGCCTCAGCTTTAGCAACGCAATATAGCGGTTGCTATGCAACGGTTGGTATTCACCCGCATCAGGCAAAAACCTTCAACGAAAGCAGCCTCGATGAAATCCGTACATTTGCAGCCCTGCCACAGGTAAAGGCCATTGGCGAAACCGGTTTGGATTTTAACCGTAACTATTCTCCGCAAAGCCAGCAGCTAACCTGCTTCGAAGCACAATTGCAGCTAGCAACCGAATTACAGCTACCCATTTATTTACACCAGCGCGATGCGCACGAAGCTTTTTATGAGCGGCTTAAACACTATCGGCCACAACTGTGTGATGCCGTGATCCACTGTTTTACCGGCAATGAGCGTGAGTTAGAGGATTATTTGAGCCTGGATCTGCACATTGGTATTACGGGTTGGATATGCGACGAACGTCGTGGTTTACATCTACAGGATCTCGTCAAACAAATTCCCGAACACCGATTGATGCTGGAGACAGATGCGCCCTACCTGTTACCACGTAGCCTGCGGCCAAAACCTAAAAAGGGGAAAAACGAACCCTGCTATCTTCCGCATATACTTGAAACGGTGAGCCATTGCCTGGGCAGGGATATACAACAGATAGCCGCAATAACAACGGCCAATGCGCGGCGTTTTTTTCAGCTGGATTAACCTTTAAACGCCGAAAGAAATTCAAACACCCGTTAGCCTACGCTGGGCAAGGCTAGTTCTCCAAAAGGTGCCTGGGTCAGTAATTCTGTGGTAGCTTGTTCCGAAATAGGTTTCCCAAAGTAATAGCCCTGCATTTCACAACAGCCCTTCTCTCGCAGGTAGTCCATCTGATACTCCGTTTCAACACCTTCGGCAATCAAGTTAAGCTTCAGACCAGTGGCCATGGCAATAACAGCATCAACGATACAGGCATCTTCACCGCCTTCCTGAATCTCATGAACAAAGGAGCGATCAATTTTAAGAGTGTGGATGGGCAACTTCTGTAGATAGCTGAGCGAGGAATAACCGGTACCAAAATCATCAATAGCAATTTGTACACCCAGATCATTAAGCTGCATGAGCTTCTTAACCGAGTTTTCCATATCCTGCATAATCAGGTTTTCGGTAATTTCCATTTCCAAATCATGACCGGACAGCCGGTACTCGCGCATGACCTCATGAGCTAATCCAACGAAGCTTTTATGCTCAATTTGCATAGAAGATAGATTAATGGCCATACGAACATCGTTGATACCCTTATCTCGCCATGATCGCAGCACACTGCAAGCCTTACGCATAATCCACTCACCCAACGGCAAGATCAAACCGGTTTCTTCGGCAACGACAATAAAATTCGTCGGTGAAATCAAACCTAAGCTGGGATGATGCCAGCGAACCAGCGCTTCAAAGGCAACAATTTGCCCACTAATGACATCCACCTGAGGCTGGAAATATAGCTCAAACTGCTCGGTCTCCAGGCCCTTGCGCATATCACGCTCAAGCGATAACCGCTGCATGGTGGCTTCGTTCATCTCAGGACAGAAGAACTGGTAATCATTCTTGCCGTGCCCTTTAATGTGGTACATGGCAATATCAGCATTTTTAACCAACGAGTCCATGCTGGCGCCATCCTGAGGATACATGGCAATACCAACACTAATCGTTACGTAAATTTCATGCCCTTCAATCAAAAAGGGCTGCCGTAGTCTTTCAATAATTTTTTTCGCGACAACAGTGGCATCGTCCCTGCCTTTAACCTCGGGCATAAGCAACGTAAATTCATCGCCTCCAAAGCGCGCTAAGGTATCGCCGTCACGTAGACAGTCTTGCAAATTTTGACTGACCTGCTGCAATAACTCATCGCCATAAATATGGCCAAGGGTATCGTTCACCAACTTAAAACGGTCAAGATCGAGAAACATTACTGCCATTTCATGACCCGTACGCTTTGCCTGAGCCACAGCCAGATTAAGACGATCCTTAAACAGCGCCCGATTAGGTAAACGAGTTAATAAATCATGATAAGCCTGAAAATTAATGGTGCGCTCGGCTTCCTTACGTTCGGAAATATCGCGCGCCACCCCATAAATGCCAACAAAGGACTCTATGGTTTGAACGCCTTCGAAAATGTCGGAGGATTGCAGCTCAATAGGAATGGTTTTGTTTTCAAAGTATCGTGGCGGTCGATCGGCGTCGCGACATTTAAAACGCAGCTCCACATTACGCGGAGAGGTGTCATCAACCATACGGGCGCTAAAGACATAACCAGCCAGTTCTGCATCGCCAATGTAAATAAGGTCACGGTAATGCATACCCAGCAGCTCTTCGCGTCGATACCCCAGCAGTTCAACAATTCGATCATTAACGAAGGTGAAACGGCCTTCATGATCAAGCATATAAACAATATCAGGAGAGCTGTTGACCAGATAACGATGAAGCTTCTCTGAACGAGTCAGGCGGTCATTGATGATTTGATTTTGGCATTCAAGCTGGCGTGCATTAAGGGCGTTTTCAACGGTGTGCAGCAAATCTTCGGGCACGTAGGGTTTGCGAATATAATCGTAAGCGCGACTTCTCAAAACCTGAGACATGGCATCAAAACAGGTTTCACCACTCACCACTACTACCGTAGTATTGATCTGGTGTTCCTCTACAAAGTCCATTACCTGATGGCCACTAAAGCCTGGCATTTTCAGATCAAGCAACATGATATCAACGTCATGCTCAAGCAACTGCTCCGTGGCCAATTGACCACCCAAAGCCGTAATCACGTTGTAGCCACTGCTGACCATCAACTGTTCCAGGCTTTGCAGCATGCGCGGTTGATCATCAACAACCAAAACCAATTCATTTCGCTGCATTACGATTCCTTAACCACACATCAGTTACCCACTACCGAAAACGTCAATCGTCCGCGGTAATTCTGGGAATCAGTACTTCAAAACGTGTTCCGTTTTTGGCGCTACTCCTACAGCTTATGGATCCGTCCAGTTCGTCTATAAGATTTTTTACGATACTTAGACCAAGCCCCGCATGATTACCTGTTTTGGTAGTTTCAACGGGAGTAAAAAGTCTTTCCTGAACCTCGGAAATAATGCCTGGGCCATTATCGGAAATCACTATCTGAACATAATTGCGCCCATTAAAGTTCACCAGCGCCTGAGTTTCAACTGTAATAAGCCCTGATGCTGGCAAAGCTTCGGCCGCATTTTTAATCAAATTCGTTAAAATCTGTTTTATTGCGCTTGAGTTGCTCTCAATCAGCACCATGCTGTCATCAAAATCCGTGACCGCTTCAACGCCTGTTGTGACAAACAATGACGAGCGGAAAATTTTCAACAAATCAGAAATCTGGGCATTCACATCAATAAAGGCCGAGCCTTCAGTGGTCATATGTTGTTCGGTAATACCCGGCAGGCGTAATAAAATGCTGCCCGCCCTTTCCAACTCCTCACGAATAATCTGTAATTCTTCATGAGCGGCATCATTTTCACCAAGACGGGAACTGAGAATATGCACATAATTTTTGACGATACTGAGCGGGTTATTTACCTCGTGGACAATTTCTCGCGCCCGCGCCTGATAGTACTCACTGTCTTCGTCATGTTGGTTTTGCTGTTGCTGCTCGTGCTGCTGCTGCATGAATAGGCTATAGGAAGCCTCATTGGCAAACATTTTCCACAACTGCAATTGCAGCTCTATCGCCGCTGCTGTTTTCGCCGCAACACCAACCACTAGAACACCCAGCTGATGTTGATCTACTACCAACGGTAAACAGACAATCGCTTTGCTGCCAGTCAGTTTTAACAACTGACGATCCACAACACTTATTGGCGCTGAGGAATCAATAGCATAGGAATGTAAAACTCGTTTCTCGATAAAACTACGCGCAATCAGGCTCGCTTCAGGCAACAGTGCAATATCAAATTCGGCAATTTTTTGATCTTCATCGCCTAACGGATCGCCCTTCAGGGACTCTCCCTGCTCTGTGGTTTTAAAAAACAGACAACTTTTACAGTTAAATAATATACCAAGGCTTTTTCTGATCGCCTGCTTAACAGAAAGCTCACCGTCACTGCGCGACAAATCCTGACGCACAGCGTTAAGCATGGCGATATCACGCACTTTACCGGCAAGCTCTACCTGCTTCTCTTCATCATTTGCAGAAATTTCAGCGTTTGCTGGCTCAGTCGCCAAAGGCTCTAAATCAATATCCATGGACTCGGCTATGTCCACCACTTCACTGCGCGTTTTCTCTAACAGTTCTTCAACCAATGAATCATTCAGATCGAATAACTGTCGCGCCGCCGCCAAACCTTCTGCATCAGTACCCTCACGATATTGTGATAAACGACTGGCCACCGCCAGAATTTTCACTAAATGATGGGCACCCAGCATAGATTCAACCGGTTCGCTCTGATACAGCACGGAATCGGCCAGAAAAGAGTCATTACCCCAGCTGGACACAAGCCACGCACCGGCCTGATAGCGACTGCCACCAAAATGTTCGGATTCCAGTGCCACAAGTTGGGCTTCGCTGGCTGCCATTTCCGCAAGGGTTGCATATTGGTCAGGATAGTTATTAGAGAACATCAGCGAGCCAATGTTATGAATCATGCCCGCCAGATAGGCTTCATCTTTATTAGCGTAGCCCGTTAGTTGCGCCAACGAACTGGCCAACTGAGCACAGGTCAACGAATCGCGCCAAAAGACCTTTAGGCGGCGTGCGCTGGCACTGTCAAAACGAGAAAAGAACTGTTGTACAGAGGCTGTTATGGCGATCGTTTTAACGGTCTGCAAACCCAATAGCACCAGAATACGCTCAAAGGGCAACACCGTGCCCTGCCCACCATAATAAGCCGAGCTGGCAGCGGAAACGATTCGCGTCGTTAAGGACGCATCCTTTTTAATCAGCTCAGACAGACGGTCAAACGACACAACCTCGGTATGAGAGACATCAAGAAAAACCAACAGTACCTGAGGCAACGTAGGCAACTTGTTAATGTCGATGTCCACAAACACGTCATCAAAATTTTCAGCAATCATAATGTTATTATTTTCCTGACGTCCGTTGTCAGTTTAGTTAATGAACTGACCTCATACATGGGCCACCCCTCCGCTAACTATAGACGTCACGCAATTATTGTCAAAATTGATCCCTGTTGAACAGATTTAGCTTTGCCAACAGCAGAAAAAACCAGCTTCATATCAAACAATAAAGCACGCTTTTTCGGGCATGCACTATGCTTCTAGATGGTGCTAGAATGCACACAAAACTAAAATCGATAAAAGAACCCTCCATGGCCAACAGCCCCGCAGACTCACAACAGGATCAAAGCGAGCATGCTCAAACGGCACTGGCCATCGCCATTACCAGTGGTAAAGGCGGCGTTGGCAAGACCAATCTCACCACCAACTTGGGCATAGCTCTGGCCAAGGGCGGCCACAAGGTGTGTATTTTTGATGCCGACACCAGTCTCGCCAATATCAATATTCTGCTGGGCCTAACACCCGAGTTCACCCTTGAACAGTTTTTCAACGGTGAGAAAAGCATCGAAGAGATTCTGCTGACTGGGCCAGAGAACGTCAAAATAATCCCCTCTGCCAGCGGCATTGCCGAGTTCGCCGAGTTACAGGAAGATAAGCAGTTACGCATCGTTGACGCACTTCGTATTCTCGAAAAACAGTTTGACTATATTCTGATTGATACCGCGGCGGGCATCGGTGAAAACGTTATTAACTTCCTGCAATCGGCCCAATATGCCGTAGTGGTCATCTCGCCCGAACCCACCTCCCTGACCGATGCCTTTTCATTGGTTAAAGTGTTGCAGCGCCGCCAGTATGACAAGCCGATTTATACGCTGGTCAACATGGCTAAAAACTATAAGCACAGCATGGATGTGTTTAAACGATTTTCTCAGGCCGTCAACAAATATGTCCACCTGAAGGTTCGCTATCTGGGCTACATCCCCATGGATCAAGCCATGCGCAGCGCCGTTGCCATGCAATCCCCCGTCGTTATCAGCGAGCCTCGTTCACCTGCAGCGCGTTGCATAACATTGTTGACGCAAATACTAATCAAACACTTCAAAGCTGACGAAAAGCCAGAGAGCAGCATCAGTTCATTCTGGAATTCACAACTTTCGCACCACCAAGTACCACTTCCATCGAACGAGGTTGCCGGCACCCTGTTGGAATCAAACAGAGGCAGCGCGGAGATCATAAGTGCCCAGCAAGACAAGGAAGCTCGACAGATTCTTGAGCTGACCAACGAGGCCTTAACCAATCAGGAGTTTTCACAAACTCAAACCGAAAATTTGCTAGCACATACCCTTGAGAATTATTTGATACAATTTGGCACGTTGCCACAGCAGGCCATCGACCTGGTTTTACAGGCCCATGCGCAAAATCAACTACCCGCTGACGTGATCGAGCAATTGGCCCAACATTTACCCAACGCTCCTGCCAACGATGAAGCCAGCACGCCAACATCACCCCCTAAAATAAACTCGCTACAGCAATCCGCACAGACACAACAAACAATACAACCGCAACAAGGCGGTGATCCTATCGGTGGTCTAAAACAACACATTGACAAGCTGGTTGAAGATGCGAAGCGCACCAAAAAAGAGCTGGCAGATCTTTCGGTGTATTTAAAGAATCAGTATCAAGCGCTCTACAGTGCCGAACAGCCTGTACAGAATACAACCAGCCCGGCAGTCTCCCAGACTCAAGCGATTCGAACACTCGCGACTCAAAAAGCTGAAGATCAGGCCGCATTAAAACAGAGTATTCGTTATGCCTCGGCCGCTGAGCAGAAAAGTAAACATTAGCGCACGACCGCTAGTTCGAAGCCGTCAGCTGCAGGTCAACAACATATCCTGATGCCATCAGCTCATCACAAAAAACAGCAAACGCTTGCTGTTGCTGATAATAAATTACCAATGCCTGCACAAAGTGCTGTGCCCTGTCAGGCAAGCCATTGGTCAAATATTGTCTTACCTGTTGCCGCACCTGCTCGGTAAAAACTGAACTGTCATATTCCTCGACATGCAAATTATCAACGCTGACGCGAAATTCAATACCCGCCGCCACGGAAAAAATCCACTCCAGCGCCTGCGGCTTGACCTCAACCACTTCAAAGGCTTTTTGTTGTTGCAAGGAGCGGCCATCGGGTTCATACCAATAACCAAAATCGACTTGCTGACGACGTTTTTCACCGGCAACACACCAATGGCTGATTTCATGCAGGGCACTGGAGAAATAATCGCGGGTAAACACAATACGATGCAACGGTTTAACATCCGTAGCTGGCAGATAAATAGGCTCGTCACCACCGGCCACCAACTCAGTTTTGCTGGTGTCGACAAATAGTGTATTGAAGAGCGCGACTAAATCTCTCGCGTTGCGCATAGCACCCGTCTTCCCGTGGAGTTCAAACAATAAAGCCGAGCATTTTAGGCTCTCCCGACGGCTTGCGACAAGAGCAAAGAACGATAAGCCCGCAAAAATGTCGTATACTTTACTACATTGAAACTCAGCGGGATTTATCCATGGCCAGCGAATTTCACCCCAGCAAGGCACCTGTCATCGATCTTTTTTCCAGGCAAACTCTACGTCCTGGAAATGATGAACGTGTCGTACGCATCGCGCCGGAATACGACGGCATCAGCATGCTTTATTCCAACGATTCCAATCCCGGCAAAGTTTTTAAGTTAAAGCTTATTGGCTGGGGCCTTCAGAACAATGGGGAAATCGTTGGATTGGTTCCCTGGCTCAACAGCGTCACCGCCTGTCCAACCCTGAGCGACCCATTAAACGGCCATTGGGAAGGTTACTTTAACAGCAGTAATGGCAGCGTATTTTATGATGCTCCCACCTATAAAGTTGCCGAGTTACAAGCCGCCCATGAGTTTTACCGTCACAACGATACCTACCAGGCTATTAAACGCAGTAGCGAAGCCATTATTCAGGAAATTCCTGACCAGATTGGCACTCACGCGGTGTTTAGTGACCGAGATCACCAAGCCTTTTTTGTAACCGCCGTTTTTAGCTGGCAATTACACCGTGATGGCCATATCGAAGGCATGCTGGTCGATCCAGACAAGGTTCAACAAACACCGGTACTGGCGGGTGACAATGCCCTATACCCGGTTAACAATAATCCTCACTTTAAATATTTCTTTCAGTACGCTATTGCCAACAAAATCAAAATTCAAGACCCTGAAGCGCTGAGGGCTATGTCGGCATTAATTAAGTTTTAACGTACGGATAGAAAAGAATAGATTAGCGCTGGCGTCAGGCGCCTTTGCGGATCAGGTAATAGAAGCAATCATCTTGCTGTAGGTTTTGCAGTAATTGATGTCCAAGGAATTGACAGAACTTGGGAATATCACGCTCGGTTGACGGATCAGTGGCGACTATTTCCAGCAGATCGCCATCAGCCATTTCCCGGACTTTATTGTGCAGCATCATCACCGGCTCCGGGCAAAACAAACCCTTGGCATCCATATGGTGATCTGCCTGAATTTCAAAAATACTCATATCTTACCAATCAAAAAAAAATGTGACCTTTAAATTGCGCGGCATTATAGCACTATTCGCCCATTGATCAGCTACTTCAAATCAAAGCCTATGGGTTAACAGGATTGCACAAATTCAGTGATGGACTTAATCGCGCACTCAAGATTGTGCTGATGACTATAACCCGATTTAACCCGCGGTTTAAAATCATGATCGCCGTCAGGCAGCCAGCTAACACGACAGTCTTGCGGCAAATCATAATGAGCAACTTCCTCCCTATTACCCAACGCATCCCTCTCACCCTGCACAATCAACGTTGGCGAGCTGATTTGTGGCAGGTGTTCAGTTCGCAGTCGCTCAGGCTTCCCAGCTGGATGAAAAGGATAACCCAAACAAACTAGACCTCTGACCGCTTGTTGTGCCGCGACCAAACTGGCCATTCGCCCGCCCATGGATTTGCCACCAATAATCAGATTTTCAGCACCACCCAGCTCATCAATAACCTGCTGCCAACAATCCAACAAAATCGGCTGTCTATCGGGCGGCCTTTTTTTTTCCGTTAAACGCCGTTGCTGCATGTAGGGAAATTCAAAACGAATCACTTTAATTCCTTGCGCTGCAAGGCCTTCAGCAATAGTATCCATAAAGGCGCTATCCATTGGCGCACCGGCACCATGTGCCAATACCAATAGGTTTTCACCATTATCACCGTTAGTTATGTACTTCATCACCAGTATTGTTTTTATAGCGTGTAATTTTCAGGTAGAATGCACGCCGTTTTGATCTAGATCAAGCGTGCCTTTGAACGAGACTATATCATTCACGGCGCACTAAAACCCACCTCATCTCTTTGCCTTAGATACAGGGAACTTAATGAGTACCACATTTGAACACCCAACCTATAATTACGGCGTAATCCGTAAATTTGCCATCATGACAGTTGTCTGGGGCATCGTAGGCATGCTGGTCGGCGTAGTTATTGCCTCTCAGCTAGCCTGGCCTAATGTCATGTATACCGATCTGGAGTGGCTGACCTTTGGCCGCCTGCGCCCACTGCATACCAATGCGGTAATCTTCGCATTTGGTGGCTGTGCGCTCTTCTCCACCTCCTACTACATTGTGCAGCGCACCTGTCAAACCACGCTGTTTGCTCCGGCATTAGCTACCTTTACCTTCTGGGGCTGGCAACTGGTCATCGTGCTGGCAGCCATCTCGCTTCCTATGGGCTTCACTAGCGCTAAAGAATACGCTGAGCTGGAATGGCCGATCGATATTTTGATCACCATTGTTTGGGTAAGTTATGCCATCGTGTTCTTTGGCACGATTGTAAAACGTAAAGCCAAACACATTTATGTAGCCAACTGGTTCCTGGGTGGCTTCATCCTAACCGTTGCCGTTCTGCACATTGTAAATAGCATGGCGATTCCTGTTAGCCTGACTAAATCCTATTCAGTCTACGCTGGCGCTGCTGATGCAATGATTCAGTGGTGGTACGGACACAACGCAGTAGGTTTCTTCCTGACAGCTGGCTTCCTGGGCATGATGTATTACTTCGTACCCAAGCAAGCAGAGCGCCCGGTTTACTCCTACCGTCTGTCGATTGTGCATTTCTGGGCACTGATTTGCCTCTACATTTGGGCTGGCCCTCACCACCTGCACTACACAGCACTGCCTAACTGGACTCAATCCTTGGGTATGGTTATGTCTCTGATCCTGCTGGCACCTTCATGGGGCGGCATGATCAACGGCATCATGACTTTGTCTGGCGCGTGGGAAAAACTGCGTACTGACCCAATTCTTAAGTTCCTGGTCGTTTCATTATCCTTCTACGGTATGGCTACCTTTGAAGGCCCAATGATGGCCATCAAGACAGTAAACGCGCTGTCTCACTACACAGATTGGACGATTGGTCACGTACACTCAGGCGCATTAGGCTGGGTTGCCATGGTATCTGTTGGCTCACTGTACCACCTGATTCCGGTTATGTTTGGCCGTAAAGCCGGTGACATGTACAGCACAAGCCTAATCAACGTGCACTTCTGGCTAGCGACTATCGGTACCGTACTGTACATTGCCGCCCTGTGGGTTAACGGCATTATGCAAGGCCTGATGTGGCGCGCATTTAACGATGACGGCACGCTGACATATAGCTTCGTGGAATCTGTTGAAGCCAGTTACCCAGGTCACATGATCCGTGCTATTGGCGGAATGATCTTCCTGTCAGGCATGCTGTTCATGGCTTACAACGTCTACATGACTGCCAAAGCACCACGTCCTGCTGAATCTGCCAGCACTGAAGCCGTAGCGTAAGGATCAATACATCATGAATCACGAAATAATAGAAAAGAATATTGGCCTGATGGCCATACTCGTGGTCATCGTCATCAGTTTGGGTGGCCTGGCCGAAATCGTGCCGTTGTTTTTCATTAAACAAACGACCGAACCTGTTGAGGGCCTAAAGCCACCAACGGCGCTACAACTGGAAGGGCGTGACATCTACATCCGTGAAGGTTGTAACGTTTGTCACAGTCAGATGATTCGTCCATTCCGTTCTGAAACTGAACGTTACGGTCACTACTCAGTTGCCGGTGAGAGTGTTTATGAACATCCATTCCTGTGGGGTTCAAAACGTACTGGTCCTGATCTGGCTCGTGTTGGCGGTCGTTACAGTGATGAGTGGCACCGTGCTCACCTGTACAACCCTCGTGACGTAGTACCGGAGTCCAACATGCCTATTTTCCCATGGTTGTTCACAGCCAAGCTGGACGGTAAGTACACTGCTAAGAAAATGGAAGCTCTTCGCACTGTCGGCGTTCCGTTTACGGACGAAGCCATTGCTGGTGCTGCAGACGCAGTTAAAGGCAAAACTGAAGTCGATGCATTGGTTGCTTATTTACAGCAACTGGGCACCGTGATTCAGAACAAACGTTAAGACGGGTAAAACACTATGGACGCAACTGATATGCGCGGCATTACCACGCTGCTGGTAATGATTTCCTTTTTAGGTATTTGCTTTTGGGCCTACAGCTCCAAAAGCAAAAAACGCTTTGATGAAGCCGCGAATTTACCCTTTGCCGACGACGACATAAACAACGATTCCCAGCAGGAGAAATCCAACCATGAGTAGTTTTTGGAGCGCATGGATTAGCATCATTACCCTAGGCACAATCGCATTCTGTGCCTGGTTACTATTAGCCAATCGCAAAGGTATGAAACAGGCCGGTCAAGATACAACAACCACCGGCCATGTCTACGATGGCATTGAAGAGTACGATAACCCACTGCCTAAATGGTGGTTTCAGGCTTATCTGATCACAGTCATTTTTGCGCTTGGTTATCTGGTACTTTACCCTGGCTTGGGTACATACAAAGGCGTGCTGGGCTGGACTCAGGAAGGTGCTTGGGAAGAACAGGTGCAGGAAGCCGAAGAAAAATTTGCATCTCTGTATGCAGGTTACGCAGCTCAGCCCGTTGAATCATTGATTAACAACGAAAAAGCACTGCTGTCCGGCCAACGTATCTTTGCCAACAACTGTGCGGTATGCCACGGATCATCAGGCACAGGAGCTTACGGCTTCCCTAACCTGACCGATAACGATTGGCTGTACGGCGGCGCTGGCGACACCATTAAAGCCACCATCATGGACGGCCGTAGTGGTGCCATGCCTGCTTGGCTTCCTATTATTGGCGAAGCGAATGTTAAAGCGGTTGCTGAACATGTCATGGGCCTGGGCGGTCGTGATGTTGATCAGGGGCTTGCCAAACAAGGCGCACAGGTTTTCAACACCTACTGTGCAGCTTGTCATAGTGGCGACGGCACGGGTAATCAAGCGCTGGGCGCTCCGAACCTAACTGACAACGTTTGGTTGTACGGCGGCTCACCAGAGCTGATCAAACACTCCATCCGTAACGGTCGTATTGGCACCATGCCATCCCATGAAAGACTCTTGGGCAACGACAAGGTTCACCTGCTTGCGGCTTACGTTTACAGCCTGTCTCAAAAAGACCAGTAATAGAAAGACCTCGCCGGGGAGCTTGCTCCCCGGTGTGTTAAGCTACACAGATATACCTCTTGCCATGCTTGTATCCGATACATATTCAGACACCTGAACCAGGCAAATAATGAACGACAAAATCCCCCTCCAAGACGTCGACCAACCTGACGACGCAGCACTTCACGCAGAACCCGAATATTACGATCTTTACGAAAAGCGCGAAAAGATCTATACCCGAAAAATCTCTGGTTTCTTCCAGAAAATTCGTCTCTTTACGGGCTGGCCATTATTGCTTGGCTACTTCCTGCTGCCTTGGATTAACTGGGGTGATCGACCCTCGGTATTTTTTGACCTGCCTAACCGCCAATTCCATATTCTAGAACTGACCTTCTGGCCAAAGGATTTCATTCTGCTCGCGGCTGTACTCATTATTGCAGCCTTCGCACTCTTCACCATCACCACCTGGCTTGGCCGTGTATGGTGTGGCTATAGCTGCCCACAGACCGTGTGGACCAGTGTTTTCATGTGGGTCGAACAGATCACCGAAGGCAGCCGGAATCAGCGCATAAAGCTTGATAAAGCCGGCTTTTCAGCAAACAAAATGATCCGTAAAGCAGCAAAGCACGGCATGTGGATTGGCTTTGCCCTCCTCACCGGCCTGACCTTTGTCGGTTATTTCAGCCCTATTCGTGAGTTATTCCCCAACATGCTGACCTTCGATCTCGGCCCTTGGGAAGCCTTCTGGATCATCTTCTTCGCCGTTGCCACGTACGGCAATGCCGGCTGGCTCCGCGAACAAGTGTGTATGTATATGTGCCCCTATGCGCGCTTCCAGGCGTCCATGTTTGATGGCGACACACTGATCGTTTCCTACGACCCAGAACGAGGCGAATCTCGGGGTGCGCGTAAAAAAGACATCGACTACAAAGCCGAAGGCATGGGTGACTGTATTGATTGTCAAATGTGCGTTCAGGTATGCCCCGTTGGCATCGATATTCGCGATGGTTTGCAGTATGAGTGTATTAACTGCGCGCTTTGTGTAGATGCCTGCGACGAAATCATGGACAAGATGGAATACCCTCGTGGTCTGATCAAATACACCACTGAAAACCGTCTCCATCACAAACAGGAGCACAGCCTGCTGCGCCCTAAACTCATTGGTTACGGTATTGCGCTGTTACTCATGATTGCGGCCTTTATCTTTGCCATCTTTGATCGCGCGGCACTGGAACTCGATATTATTCGAGATCGCAGCACCTTGTATCGCACCACTATCGATGGCTTAATCGAAAACAGTTATACCTTGAAAATCCTCAACAAAAGCCCAGAGACGCAAACCTATCGGGTCACCGTTACGGGGGTTGAGGGCTTACAATTGGCGGGAAAAACTCGACTTGAATTAGCATCCGGCAACCTAGCTGAGGTATTATTACGCGCGCAAATTGACCCGGCATTATTGCCCAACGTTAATCTCCCTATTGAGTTTGTTATCAGTACCGAGGGCGTAAACGCACAAGTCAGTGAAGAATCTCGCTTTATTGGCCCACGCACTCGCTAACCTTATGTAAAGGGGCTGTCAATTAAGGCCCCTCTCCTTCATCCAGAGCATCTATTTTGAATACACCTCAAGTCACCCCCTGGTACCGTCAATTCTGGCCCTGGTTTATCATCTCGCTGCCAGCTACCGCCGTGATTGCCTGTTTTATTACCATCTACATTGCCGTCACAAACCAACCGAACCTGGTCAATGATAATTATTACCAAGAAGGTTTGAGCATCAATGAGCGGATCAAACAGGATCAACTAGCCACGGAATTATCCATGCAGGCCAATCTGCTGTTTTCCAAACAAACCGGCAAAGTAAATGTGTACCTCAGCGGCAACAACAAGCCAACAGACACTCTGATTTTGTCGATTTTTGCATCCGGCGATGTCAAGCAGGATCGTACCTATACATTAAAACCGATCAACACTAGCCTGTTCAGCAGCGCCCTCCCTGAGTTGCCCCAGGGCCGCTTTTATATTTCACTGGAGCCGCAACAACGTGAATGGCGCTTACTGGGGGAAATCATCTTACCGCGCGAAGAAACGCTGGTACTAATCGCCAATGCAGCTAACAATGAAAATAGCGCTGGAGTTGATCCTTTAGTCAGCAATGAGTAACTCCCGCACAACAACTGACTCGGCCACGGAATGTTACCATTGCGGGTTACCCGTGCCCGCCGGCGCCGACTATCCGGTACTAATTGAAAACATAGAACGCCCAATGTGTTGTCCCGGCTGCCAGGCTGTTGCCAGCACCATCATCAGTACCGGCCTCAATCAATATTATCAGTACCGCACCGATCTAGCCGTTACTCCCAAGCCACTGGAAGACGAGCTGCTAGATGAATTAGCGCTCTATGACCGCAGCGACATTCAGCAGGATTTTGTTACACAACTGGACGATCAGCAGGCTGAAGCTATTTTTCTGGTTGAAGGCATCACCTGCGCCGCCTGTGTCTGGTTGATCGAACACCAGCTCAACAAGCTCGACGGCGTCAAACAGTGCAACGTTAATTTAAGTAATCATCAGCTTAGAATGCAGTGGCAGAGCGACAAAACCAAGCTCAGCGACTTACTCGCGGCCATCTACAGCATTGGCTATAAAGCCTATCCCTACCAAAGCGCCGCCGAAGACAAGTTACAACAAACCGAAAACCGCAACTACATCAAACGCCTGGGCATTGCCGGTGCTGGCATGGCGCAGGTGATGATGTACGCCGCCGCGCTTTATGCTGGCGCCTTCGACTACATCAGCGGCGAGCATCGTGACTTTCTGCGCTGGGTGAGCCTGCTCATTGCCACCCCGGTGGTGTTTTATTCCGCCCGCCCGTTCTTTTCGGCAGCACTGCGCAACCTGAAAAACCGCCACCTCAGCATGGATGTACCGGTTTCATTGGCTATTCTTGCCGCCTATTTTGCCAGTCTGGGTTCGACGATTTTAGGCGGCCGCGAAGTCTATTTTGACTCGGTGTGTATGTTCACCTTTTTCCTGCTGCTGGGACGCTTTTTGGAGTTCCGCGCGCGTTCTCGTATGGATCAGAGCAGCCATCACCTCACTCGCCTGCTGCCCGATACAGCCACATTAATGGAACAGGGCCAGCAACGCCTAGTTGCGATTCGTGATTTGAAACCCGGCGACACGGTGCTGGTTAAAACTGCACAGATTATTCCCGCCGACGGCCTGGTATTAAGCGGTCAAAGCAGCACCGATGAATCACACCTCAATGGCGAATTTATTCCGGTTGCCAAAGCGCTCGGTGACAGTGTGGTTGCGGGTAGTATTAACGTTGAACATCCGCTCACCATCGAAATCACCGACGTCGGACAAAACACCAAACTGTCCGGCATCCTGCGTCTGCTGGATCAAGCCCGCGCCACCAAACCGCCGATCGCCCAATTGGCTGATAAAATCGCCCAATACTTCATCGCCACGGTACTGGTATTAGCCACCGTTGTTGCCCTTAGCTGGGCCTTCATCGACCCCGAGCATGCTTTCTGGATCACCCTTTCTGTGCTGGTCGTCACCTGCCCCTGCGCATTATCGCTGGCGACGCCGACGGCACTCACCGCCGCCACCGGCAGTTTGCAACGGTTGGGTTTGCTCATCAGTCGTGGCCACACGCTGGAAGGCCTGGCTCATATCAGCCATGTCATTTTTGATAAGACCGGCACCCTGACCACTGGTAAATTACGCCTACAACACATTCATCCGCTCGCGGAGCACAATCGTCATCAGTGTAACCACATTGCCGCCGCGCTTGAGGCGCATTCCGAACACCCCATTGCCAATGCCTTTGAAGCCAGCCCGCTACAGGCCTTTGAGATTAAGGTGCATCCGGGACAAGGCATTGAAGGTGTCATTGAAGGCCAGAATTACCGTATCGGCCGACCTGATTTCGCCTTTGCTGGCGTTACCTTGTCACCGCCCGACAATGCAGACAAGCAGGCGCAATGGTTACTGCTCGCCAACGACACCTCTCCCATGGCCTGGTTTCAGCTTGATGATGAGTTACGCGCCGATGCCGCAGCCACCGTCAAACAACTGGGCGAACTAGGCCTCAAGGTTGAACTGCTCAGTGGCGATTTTTCCAACAACGTTGCCAGCGTCGCCCAACAGCTCAACATCAGCGACTATCGCAGCGGTGCCAGCCCGATGAATAAAATGACCTACACACAGGCCTTACAAACCGATGGCGCGAAAATCCTGATGGTGGGTGATGGCATCAACGATATCCCGGTGCTGGCTGCTGCTGATGTTTCAATCGCCATGACCAGTGCCGCCGATTTAACCAAGGCTAATGCCGATGCAATTTTGCTGTCCTCGCATCTTTCACATCTGGTGATTGCAATCCGCCACGCCCGTAAAACACACAACGTAATCCGCCAAAATCTAACGTGGGCTTTGCTCTACAACCTTATCGCCTTGCCCGCCGCCGCACTGGGGTTTATTCCTCCCTATTTAGCCGCGCTGGGTATGTCAGCCAGCTCTTTGGTAGTTGTTATGAATGCGTTAAGATTAAGCAAACCGCTGACTAAAAAAACAGCCACTGTTACCGCCCAGCCACAACGAGCCAATGCCTGATGGAAGCCATTTATTTGTTAATCCCCATTGCCCTGTTACTGGTTGTCGTTGGCATTTGGGTATTCTTTTGGGCCGTTAAAAGTGATCAATTTGATGATCTTGAGGGCCCTGCCCACAGCATTTTATTTGACGATGATCCCATAAAACCAGCCACCAAAGCTGCGACAAAAACAAACGACTCCAGCAAAGATACAGATGCCTGAAACCCTGACCTTTTCCGCTGCTTTTCTGATTGGCCTGCTCGGCAGCACTCACTGTGTTGGCATGTGTGGCGGCATTATGGGTGCGCTGTCCTACGCCGTTCCCAAAGAAAAACGTACTCCAGCTAAACTCTTCCCGTTGCTGCTTTGTTATAACCTCGGTCGCATCTTCAGCTATACCGTGGCTGGCGGACTCATTGGTGCAACCAGCTGGTTTCTAGCCGGACAATTCCCGATATTAGGTACTGCTCTGCGTTTTTTTGCCGGGCTGATGCTGATCGCCATGGGGCTTTATCTGGCCAATTGGTGGTCAGCACTTCGCCACCTGGAACGTGCAGGCAACACCGTCTGGAAACACATCCAACCCAAGCTTTCCGCTTTGATGCCAGTAACATCACCTTGGCGCGCCCTGTTAGTCGGCACCCTGTGGGGCTGGATTCCCTGCGGTTTGATCTACAGCACACTCAGTTGGTCAGCCACCGCTGCCAACTGGCAGCAATCAGCACTGATTATGCTCAGCTTTGGCCTCGGCACGTTGCCTGCCGTTTTAGCAACGGGGATTTTCCTGGAAGGTTTCAAAAAACTGATGCAGCTAAAAGGCGTTCGTATCAGTGCCGGATTGTTAATCATCCTATTCGGTATCTGGACACTGCCACTGCATGGTGACCACAGTGCTCACTCGCCGGACGCACACAGCCAGCACCAGTCCGATAACAGCGAAATGCCCGCAGCATCACAACACACACCAGAAGAACACCAAAAGATGCTGCAACAGCAGCTCAACATGACAGAGGCATCTGACAGTGACTCGGGTAGTAAAAAAAGCGCAGAAGAACTCCCCAACGAGCATCACCACTAAGACCTTTAATTGCCGACCAACAACCCCTTTGTGTGCTTGTGTTATAGCTACGGCGCGCCTAAAATCAAAGATTGAAACCCAATTTATTTAGATCAGGTGCCTGTGGAAAACCAACGAATTCAAGCCATAAAACGCCATTCCTTTAGGGAAACCACCTGCCAGAGTTGCACATTACGTTCGCTGTGTTTGCCCTTGTCATTATCTGCGAAAAACTTGGATAAACTCGACTCGATCATTGCCCGCGGACGTCCCTTTGAAAAGGGCGAAATGCTGTTTCGACAGGGCGAAGCCTTTGGTTCATTGTTTACACTGCGCAGCGGCTGCGTCAAAACCTATTCTGTTACCGATAATGGTGAAGAACAAATTACCGGCTTTTATCTACCCGGAGAGTTGATTGGTCTAAGCGGCATCGATACCGATATCTATCCGGTTAACGCCATTGCCATTGAAACCACCACTGTCTGTGAAATCCCCTACCCTAAATTCGAGGGTCTAACGGATGAAATCCCGGAATTAAATCGTCAGTTGATTAGCTCGCTCAGCAAAACCATTCGCCGCGACATGCAGATGATGCTGCTATTAAGCCAAAAGGATGCTGAGGCACGTATTGCGAACTTCTTACTTGATCTTTCATCGCGCATCCAACGCCGGGGCTATTCTGCCGATTTCATTTATCTGGCGATGTCGCGCAATGAAATTGCCAACTATCTGGGGCTAGCCGTTGAAACGGTGAGTCGAATTTTCTCGCGACTGCAAAAAGCTAATGCCATTAATGTTAATAGTCGTGCCGTTGAGATTTTGGACGAAGCAGCCCTATCTGCCGCCGCAGGCTCCTGCCTGTTCAGCGAGCAAAGTAAACCAACAGGTGAAATCCCTACCAGCAACACCAATTAAATCAGCAAGGTGACGGCCTCCCGCTGCCGTCACTTGATATCGACCTTCATCTTTCCTGCGGGGTTCTGCTCCAGCTTGGCTGGCAACGATTTCCAGCACACCGTGCTCGAAACAGGCATGTACATTATTTTCATCAACATTCTGAGCCAGCGGAATTTGACGCATGCCATACCCAGAGGAACGTTCACGGCGCGACGACTCACCGTCTTATTCCTCTATCCTCACGAGCCATAGAAATACTTAGGCCTGCTAATACGATTTGAGATATTACAGCTGAAGGCTGAGTTGTTCGACAGCCCTCTATTCAAACAGCAAAACAAACAATTTTCGATCCAAATCAAAAACTGCTAAGTCTTTACTTTATAAGCACTTTCCTGTAAAAAGCGAAGCCTAAACAGTCGTCCCAAAACCCCTATTGGTCACCCACATGCAAGCGCTTGAAGCCAAACAAAAGATCGAATTTAACAAACTCCAGAAACGCCTGCGCCGGCATGTCGGTAATGCCATTGCTGATTTCAACATGATTGAGGATGGCGACAAGGTGATGGTGTGCCTGTCGGGCGGCAAGGACTCCTATACCATGCTGGAAATCCTGCGTAATTTGCAGAAGCATGCGCCGATAAACTTTGAAATCGTGGCGGTGAATCTGGATCAGAAACAACCGGGGTTTCCCGAAGATGTACTGCCCAATTATCTGGAGTCCATTGACCAGCCCTACTACATTCTCGAAAAAGACACCTACAGTATCGTCACTGAAAAAACACCTGAAGGTAAAACCACCTGCGCATTATGTTCACGCCTGCGTCGCGGCAGCCTGTACGGTTTTGCCACTGAAATCGGCGCCACTAAAGTGGCACTGGGCCATCATCGTGATGACATCATGGAAACACTGTTCCTGAATATGTTCTATGGCGGCAAGCTCAAAGCAATGCCGCCCAAACTGCTTAGCGATGACAAGAAGAATATTCTGATCCGCCCATTGGCCTACTGCAAGGAATCGGACATTCAGGCCTTCTCAGATTTAAAAGAATTCCCCATCATTCCCTGCAACCTGTGCGGCTCGCAGGACGGCCTGCAACGTCAGGTGATTAAGGAGATGCTGCAAAACTGGGACAAACAACATCCGGGCCGACTCGACGTTGTTTTTAAAAGCATTCAGAACGTTGCGCCTTCCCAACTGGCGGATCGCGATCTTTTTGACTTTGAATCGCTGACAGCTGAAGTTCAGGATGAACCTGAAACAACTGACCGCCTGCAGGCGATTAATATCATGTAATAGCCCGCCGGGCTTAATTGGAACGAAGCACGTAGGCGTCTGTCCATTAGCCAGACGTTAATAAAAATAAACCGCCGCAGGAGGCATTCCAGACAATGAAAAAAACCATCAGCTGGGTTCTGGCTTTCTATATCGTCTTTGTTTTTGTTCAGTCATTATTTTTTAAGTTTGCAGACTCTGTTGAAACCGCCATTATTTTCGGCACCATCAGTGATTGGATGGCCAGCATCAGCGCGCTTGGCTCTATCGCCCCGCTTTTCAAGCAATACGGTGGTCTTGCTGTTGGCGGTTCGGAATTACTTGCCAGCCTGCTGCTGCTAATCCCGGCAACACGCAAAATTGGCGCAGCACTGGCGCTGATGATTATGTCCGGTGCCATCTTCTTCCACCTGGGCACCCCGCTAGGTGTGGATCGCGCCATTGATATGGCCGGCAATACCGACGGCGGCGTGTTGTTTTATATGGCCTGCGGGGTATGGGTTGCCAGCCTGATTTTGCTGTTTATGCGCATCAAGCCAAAGCCGACTTATACATAAAAGCTATTCTTCAAACCGCTTTATAGCAGACATAAAAAAGCCGCAGCGTTGGAAAATATCAAGCACTGCGGCTGTTAGCTTTGTCCGTTAGCATTCAGGCTTTAAAAGCCCCAACTCACTCCAAACACATAACGGAAATCATCTTCACCATTGCTCGCTGGAGGTGATTTATCCCAGTCATAATGCAACTTGGCTTCCAGCGAAAGATGACCATTAATCCGATAGGCAAGACCGGCATCGGTTGAGAATAATTGATCAGCACTGTCTTCCAGACTCATCAACCACTCGGCATCGTTAAACAGTTTAATATCAGAGCTAAGATCGTGTGTCAGGCGCGTAGCTGTGCGTACTGCGGCGTATTTCTGGTCGGGTGTGGTATCGGTGAAGTCTTCACTAACCCAGCTTAAACCACCCTCAACCTCAAAACGGGTACGGCTGGTTTCAACCCAACGGTAACCGAGACCGCTACCGAGCTTAATTCGCTGTTCCAGATTGGCGGTTGATTCCTTTTCAGTGCGCGCTACGCCATAAACATAGGTGCGATCGCTAACAAAATAATCGTAGTGTCCGCCCAGCGCGTAATAACGTTTGTTGGTGGTCAGATTGCCACTGGTGCCGTCTTCGCTACGATCCTCTTCATAACGCGCATCAAGAATGACACGATCCTGTTTGGTCTCACGCGTGGCTTTAACGTCCAGATCAACATCCTGAGACTCAGTATTGCCTGTTTCTATGCTGACACCGGCAAACAGTTTACCGATCCATTCAACCGGCTTTGCCGGGTCTGGATTAATGCCGCTGATTTGATCAAGGGCCAAATTTTGCTGCTGCCCATTGTCATTAAAAGTAATAAAACCCTCAGCAGCTGAGCTGATTGTTGGCTCAATGACATCACCGCTGGCAAGTTGCAACGTGATCGTCTCATCGCTGCTGAAGCTTTTAATTTTATCCATGGTGACGTTCAGCTCACCCAGTACCGGTGAATTAAAAATCAGTTCGCCAGCCGTCATGGTGACGATTTTGCCCTGCAAGGTATCGCCATTATTCAAAACCAATTGATCTGCCAATGCTAACGAGGACGCACTCAAGCACACAGCAAAGCATGCTGACCGTTTCAACATAAAAACTCCTGATACTGATAGATTTATATATATAAAAGAGAGGATTCTAGACGAGATCAAATTTCGATAATCATGAACTCAGCTAGCGATGCCACTGAGCAAAACAGATTCGAGCTAAACGCGCGATATCCTTAAACACTAAATAAACAAATCCTGCCATTCGTCAAAATCAGAGCCTTCTTCAGGCGTAAACTCAACACCACAGCAAAAATCCGAACCTCGAGAGCAACACCAGCGCACGACACCGGTTAGCAGAAATTTTCCCGGGCAGCCTTTAATTTCAACCCACAGCTCCAGCTCACTATCCTTGGGTAAGTTTTCTGAGGCTACCAATGATAAACCACTGGCCGAAACATCCTCCGTGGAACCGGAAAAAATAATGGACTCAAGATCCGACGCTTCAGCGCTTGAGGAAAGCACCTTAACAAATAAACGCTCTTCTCTGGCGCCTCTGATATCCCCACGACGTTCAGCTGACATCCCTGCTCCCATTTGAAGAAATGATCTTTTGCTCATATTGAACTCGACTTACCAATATATCAAGCCGCTTTAAGCTGTTGCCCCTACCAATTCATGCTTTGCTTAATAAAAGGAATTGTTAATTTACGCGCCGCTGACAATGATAAGTGATCAAGGCTGTCGAGAATTTCTAACAGCTTAGCGGTGCTGCGTTCACTGCGATTAAGAATGTACTGGGCAGCGTCCTCGGTGAGTTCAACACCCTTCTCAGCCGCCTTGTCTCGCAACAGCATCATATTATCAACGTCACCCAGGGAGCTGACCTGAAACACAACACAGGAAGCCAGGCGCGAGAGCAAATCCGGCAATTGAATACCCATGCATCGTGGTGGCTGCGAACCGGCTATCAATAACGCGGTTTGCTGCTGTAACACTCGATTAAAAAGATGGAATAGCGCCTCTTCCCACTCCGGTTCACCAACAACGGCCTGTACATGATCAAGACACACCAGATCAACGTCTTCAACACCCTGCAACATGGCCGGATCAAAATGTCGAATTTCATTCATCGGCAGGTACATGGCGGTTTGCTGTTGCGCTGTTGCCTGCTGACAGGCGGCCTGCAATAAATGACTACAGCCAGCGCCTTTGTCACCCCACAGGTACAACAATGAATCGCCCGATTCGGATAATTGTTTTTGCAATTGCTGTACAACTACTTGATTGTCACCCGTCACGAAATTGTCAAAGCTGAACGCTTCATGCAAACGGAAACTAAAGGGGATTTGTGGATGCAGGGTATTCATGGCTGGCAACTTACGATGATTTCCGGCGGTTGGCGGCAATGGCCTTGCGGCCCCAGGTCAGACAATAGTCAGCACCACTAACGGAGCTGACAATAAAGACCACCCAGATCCCACTGACCAATAACGTTTCACTCAATTGCAAAAGCGCCAAGTCGAGTAAATTTAATAACACCAGCGTAAACTGTGCTGCGGTGCTCAGTTTGCCTAACAGGGTTGGCGAGAATTCATACTCACCAAATAAAATGTGGTAGGCCGCAGCGCCCGCCAAGATAATCAGGTCACGAGCAATCACCACGGCGGCCAGCCAGACCGGAAAGTTGCCAATATAGGTCAGCAACAGGAACGCCACGACCAGCATTAATTTATCCGCGATAGGGTCCAGAATCGCACCAAAGCGGCTGGTCCAATCAAAACGGCGCGCCAGATAGCCGTCGATACCATCGGACACACTGGCAACGGCAAACAGTATCAGGGTCAGCAGATATTCGTGACTCAGAATAGCCACCGCCACCGGCATCACCAGCAGCAATCGCACCAAGGTAATCAAATTGGGGATAACACTTAGATCCAAAACCGCTCTCCCTATTTTACGCTTTCATTCAACTGATCGCCCAACATCATGGTCGCCATTGATAGGGCATCACCATCAGGCCATCGGCAAATTCAACGGAGGCATTCGACAGTGGCTGCAATTGTTTATCCAGTGCAATCAAACCCCGCAGTTTGTGCCATTCACCTTCGGTGGTTAATGCCAGCGTCAGTCGTTCGCCATCGACGTGACTGACCGCAACATCATGTACCATGGCAAAACCCTTAAGGTAAGCCAAAACACGGGCATAATCCTGTAACGTTTTGACACCCTGTATAGCCAGTTTGATTTGGTTTGCATCCTGCACCGCAGTATCAATGGCGTAACGTTTCACCATGATGCTGGCAACCTGAGACAGGGCCTCCGAGGCCGAGTTTTCGATCGCCGTGCCCGCTGTTGAAAAGCTGATGGCCTCACCCTCAAACACCAGCAGCCAACGTCCCGCCCATTGCTCGGGTGCAGTTTGATAAAGCCGCCCACCCAGCACTGCTTCGGGGCGGTATCGTTCGGACGCCTGCTCCAGCTTACTACGGAACAGTCCCCACACATCCATCACCGAGATGCTGGTTTCATCTTGCAGATCCATCAGCGGTAGCAGAACCGGCACGCCACTGTCACGTTCGGCCCGCTTAACGGCACGCTGCCAAATCGTTTTGCCGCCCGCGCTGATTAAATTACGTTCGCCGGCCCCTTCAACGGCCACCCACATCATCAAACTGGGGCGGTTATTACCCCAAATAGGTTGTTTGGCCTGACGCAACAAACCATTAATCAGAGTTTCATCAAACAATAATCGCAGTCGCTGCCCATTGTTTACAGCGTCTTCGGCCTGATAATAGCTAAACTGGCGCAAATAACGCTCCGGCGTTTGCAAAGCAGCCCGCACCACCGGCTCATTAAAAGCCGCCGCATCACCGCTAATGCGCTGAATAACGCGCTCAAGTGCCACACTGCTGGCGCGTTTTCGCTCAGCCCGTTGCTGCGAGGCAACGGGCAAATCGACACGGTAAAGTCCTGCAACTTCAACAGCTTGGACTGAAGATGCCACCCACAGCAACATCAATCCAAATAAGGCCGTTACCAGGCATTTGTTCGGTTGTCGCGTTACCTTTAACAATGGCAGAGCCAAATTACTCTTCCTCTCTTAAAACACTCATAAAATCAATCGCGTTATTGTAGGGGCGAAGATAGCGAATGACCAGATGAGGCGTGCAAGAAGCGTCTAATAAAACCAAAACACGACCTCTCATTCACTGCAGCCATTTAGCGGCTTATACAAAATTCTTTTTAAGCCGTCCAAAACACCAGTAAAACCGGCTGACCGATAGATTTTCAATAACTCGCTAAGTTACTATAGCGACCGTAATAGCGGGCAATGATTCCGACACCAATCGCCTCTAACTTGATAATACTCAGGAAACAGCGCCCATGAGTCACAAAGCATTAAAAGTCGTCGTGCTAATTTCTGGCGGTGGCAGTAATTTGCAGGCACTGATTCAGGATTCACACGCGCCTGATGCGCCCTATGAAATAGTCGGCGTCCTCAGCAATCGCCAACAAGCTGGCGGCCTGCAACACGCTCAACGAGCAAGCATTGCCCAACAGGTTATTAATCATCAGGACTTTAACGATCGCGAGCAATTTGATCAGGCGATGATTGCAGCTATCGACGGCTGGCAACCTGACCTGGTGGTGTTGGCAGGTTTTATGCGTATCCTTACCGATGACTTTGTCACTCATTATTTGGGACGCATGATTAACATCCACCCTTCCCTGCTGCCTAAATTTGCGGGACTTGATACGCACCAACGTGCCATTGATGCTGGCGAGTCGCACCACGGTGCCAGTGTGCATTACGTCATCCCGGAGCTGGATGCCGGCCCGATTATTTTACAAGCTAGCGTTGAGGTTAAAGCAAACGATCAAGCCAGCGACCTGGCTGCCAGAGTCTTAACCATGGAACATAAAATCTACCCACTGTCAGTGCGCTGGATTGCCGAAAATAAAATAAGCTTTAAAGAAAACTGCGCCTATCTGGACGGGGAACGCTTGCCCGCCCATGGCTATCAAATTGGCTGAATAATTTCAGGGAACCGCCTTTTATGCAACACGTCATTACAAAACTCACGCTTGTACTCAGTCTGATGTTCTGCCTACTCTTCACGGCTGGTCACACCGCAGCGGGAGGCGCACCAGTCACTAACGCCGCTGATGATGTCTCATTTATCAAACCCTATCGTGCTGTTTATGATGCCAATTTCGACTTCTTTCTACCGATTGAAGGCACGGCGATCAGGGAGTTACAACAACAGGAAAATGGCGATTGGCTGCTCTCCCATACCATTGATTCCTCGTTGTTAATCCTGAAGGAAAGCAGTCTATTTCAATGGCAAGATGGGCAACCCAAAACACAGCGGTATGAATACCAGCAAAAAAGCATTGGCAAAGAAAAGCATGATCGCCTGAAGTTCGACTGGGCTCAGCTAAGCGTGCATCACCAGACCAAAGAACCCGCTGGCGAGTACGACATCCCCAGCAATACGCTCGACAAACTTAACTACCAGTTAAAACTGCGCCAGGATTTGGCAGCCAATCGCAGCTTGCCCAGCTACGCAGTGGCAGACCGCCATCGCCTGAAAAACTATGATTTCAAAGTGGTTGGCGAAGAAGTATTACAAACCCCGCTTGGTAAACTCAATGCCCAGCGGCTCCAGCGAGTGCGTGCTGCTGGGGCCAAACGCCAAACCACCATCTGGCTAGCAACGGACTGGGACTACCTGCTATTAAAAATCAAACAGGTGGAAAAGGGAAAATCACTGGAAGTCGTGATGATTGAGGGGCAGCTGAATGGTAAGCCCATTCAAGGACTGCAGTAACTTGCTCTAGCCCTGCAAACCCTTGGCGGCATGTTTAGCGCTAATCAGCTCAATGGCGTAACCATCGGGATCCTTCACAAAGGCAATCTCGGTGCTACCACCCTTCACGGGGCCCGGCTCACGGGTAATCAGGCCACCCTTTTCGCGAA
>Ga0209396_1000457_pt1 | contig 48836 bp, 39 predicted proteins | sample GOMGulsemesocosm_6_FD_184638 | JGI IMG/M metagenome (GOLD analysis project Ga0209396, IMG submission 184638) | Methane-oxidizing microbial communities from mesocosms in the Gulf of Mexico - GOM8C Gulf of Mexico (SPAdes) (version 2) | ecosystem: Environmental > Aquatic > Marine > Cold seeps...
TTTCTCGTGCATGAGATCCTGTAGTGCCCGCAGAGTCTATTTTTATTTTCAAGTTTTGCTCGTTGGCTTTATGACGAAAAACGGCCTCTGCACTTGGCGAACGACAAATGTTGCCCATACAGACAAAGAGAACACTCTTAATTCCTTTTAAATTCAACGTATTACCAGTCATCTCACCTTCCATTACCTGTTGATATCTGAGCATTTACACCCTAATAGAATCAACAACTTGTAGTTTTGTTTTGGGGAATATTTAAAGGGAGTTTACCCTATAATTCAAACGCTAGGCCGAAATAATAACCCAAATATGAAAATAAAAACATAGTTTAATATAACAAAATTAAATCAACAAAACTGAATTTAAGCTAGCCATTAATTTGATGAGAACTCAACAATATTATCTTAATTAAATACTAATTCTGTTCCCATTAAAGTTTTTCATAATTCTGTGTAGTTACTCAACTTCACCTTGTTGTTTACCACTTCGTGAAGTTAAACCAGAATGTAGTTGTCCCAACCAAAAAGTTAATCTGGCTCTATATTCATGAGCCAAGCGAGGGGCCAATAAGCATATATCGAATTAACCATCTATTAGTAATTCTCCCTCTTATCACATAGACTAAATTAAAGAGTAAAAATCTCCCTAGCTAACGACCAATTTATATTCGAGGACAAACTTCTCAATGCCCTAAGCGAGGAGCTAGCAACCCGTTAACTATTACCACTGAGGGAGCATTGCAACGAGATTAGTAACCAAGACTTAAACGGCATGGATAACTGCTTTATGGCTAGTTAAAACGGCTTAACGATGTATAAAGCACTGTAGCTTTATTACGAGCTTTGATGTCTAGCTTATAAGTAATATATTTTTCAGCAGATAAGCTTAGGAGGTTTTTTAAGGTGATTTCCTGCGCCTTATCAACAATCACAAGCTTCCCCCTTGGCCTCTCAGCATAAACTGAAAATAGAGGCTCTAATTCATCTAGTGACAACTCACATTGCAAACCCGTTATTAGCCATCTAGATCTAATTTGATCAGCTCTGGTTCTGATATTCATATGCTTAGTGTCTGTGGCATAATATAAAATCCCTTCTAATACGGTGAGCTACTTACACTATCACTTAAAGCTTCTAATGCACTGGCAAAATTAGCCGTGTCACCACACTATTCACCACATTGGAGACATTAGCTAACAAGCGCCAAGCAACGTTTCGGATTAGATTTCTGTATCGATAATACCTCATTCAAGGCAAATAATTATTGACTAAAAATCGATATTGAAGCAAAGGCAACTGTTCTTTTTCATGCTGCAATGCCTTGTTATAAGGCTTCTATTTGCACTGTATAATCACTTAAATTAGGCGATGCTATATACACAGTAATACCATTTTTTTCGCAATACTTTACAACCATTTTTTTGTGAATCTTATTCATCTTACTACCTATTATTATTGCTGACACCGACTCTTTCGGATATGTAATTAAATCTCCAATTTTAGAGTTGGACTTCTTCGCATTGGGATCGATGATATTCCTCATCTCTCCTTCATAACCCCAACGGTCGTGCTTTTGGTAAAGATAGTCGTATGACGTAAGTCGTGCTAAGTATCCTTCCCAAACAGACTCTTCATTTTTCTCATAATCGTAAAATGGCATCTCATTCATTACTTGAATCACTTTTAAGTCAGTGTACTTAAATTTTATTGGGCTTTGGTTGTACTCAACTGGATATAAATCAAACAATTCAGATTTCTCCAAGTGGTCTCTATTATATGCAATGCATAATCCTCTCATCCCATCAGAGTAATGGGACCACATCAAAGGTGAATTTATATTGCTACTGAAGCACGCTACATACAGGCCGCCATAATATTCAGGTAATGATAATTTAAACTTCTCTAAATTATTAATTACAATATTGCGAATAGTGTCTGATTGATTATTAAGTATGTAGTGAATGATTTCATCTTGGGGTAGTATGGAAAAATGTTTGACACACTTTACTAATGCACCATCATCACAATCTTTTAACTCACTCCAATCAAGAGTAATTGGAAATTCAAAGGGGTCATTAAGTTTATCAATTGTTGAGTGCCAAATTTCAGAGTTCAGCACTTCTTTCATTGTGTTTTTACTCATTGTGCGATATCTAAAAACGCACTTATCTTCTAGATCACTTAATGTCATTTACTGCTCAGCATCCAATTAAGCCTTATAGACTTGCTAAATGGCGAAGAATAGCTGGCTAAAATAACGAGGAACGAGCACAGCCAGCTGTTATGTCCGTTTAAGCAACTTATATTTTTCTACTTCGATATTCTACTTCAACAATGAATTTAGTCGTCGCTGATATTACAATTGCATCATGTAAATTAATGTCTGGGGGATTAGTGCTACCGTGACCAGATAACGGCATTGTATTTCTAAGCTTATAAATATTTTCAACAACACTCTTTATATTAGAAGGCAGATTGGATTCTTTATTAAACTGACCTATAAAGCTACCCAATGTTTTATTTTTAATTTTGTCATTATTAATAATATCCTTAGCTAATGTTTCGAGAATATTGGAAGCAGCATGCAACACTCCAGAAGGGTCATTAACATCTAAACATTGCTCCATTCTTGTAACTAGGGTCACTATATTTGAATGTGCTATATGATCAAGCTTTCCAATACCTTTATCATTGAACTCTTTAACTTGATTGTAAGCGCTGCAATCTGAAAAGTGGCACGCTGATACATGTGACCATTCATAGCGCCAATCATTATCTAAATTATCGCGTTCAGCAATTCTGCTTCGTGAATCTTTATCAATTTCATCTGCATATTTTGATAAATAACTAGCGTAGTAATTTAAATAGGTAAATGAAACTTCAGGACAAAAATTCGAAAAGGAACTCCATTTGTTATCACTACCAGCTATTCCTGTGTCTTCTTCAGCAATAATTGCTTGTATCCCCGATTCTTTCCACAAAGTATCTAGTTCTAGTTTTTTTTCTTTTTCAATCGATGTGATCATATTGACCTCACCTAGCATATAAATGCTTGCATAATATCGAGGACATTTATGAACGTTTGCATAGGGGCATGAAAAAGAAACATCTAATTCAGTGCTTTTGTCACGATACCATTTAGAGTCGGGAATAATAACCATTGCCAAACTTCCTTAAAAATAAAACACCCTGTTAGCAGGCTAAATATAGTTGGCTAAAATAAGCGACGAAGGAGAAAAAGCCAACTGTATTTTGTCCTTGTTAAACAGTTTGTTAAGTGCCTCTTAATACGAAGAGTGTACGTTTGTGAAATTCCATGAAACTATATTTGATAAACCAGTTACCAAATAGTCAGAATTAATAGGGATCCATGGATCAGCATTAATTCTAATGAACTTTGAAAGTTCATCTTTTTTATCTTGGCATAATGTATCCCACCATGCAGGTGAATACGCTATATTTTCGCACGTTGCAATAATTAGTCTAAAGATCGCATCCCCTAAATTATTTCCTGAGCGTAAAACGTCTTTTATTGACTCTATAAACCTAGAACAGATGTAATCGTCGCTTTCATGCCATGAAAAAATGACAGCCCACCCCAATTTTGTTGGGGCTGAGCAAAATGTAATGAGTGAAAAATCTGTACCTATTTCAGATAAGTCTTGTAATACTCTTCCTTGAAAATCAAATTCAGGATAAAGAAGTCCAGAAAATGATGTATTAGGGTGGTTTTCACATTCTAATACAACGTATCTAATGCTTTTGTACGTTTCATTTCTAAGTACAGAATCAAACACCTTTTTTTTATTCAACAGAGGTGTCAATCCATTTTCAGTTCCTTCCTTTAAATCTGAAATAAATTTTTTCGTTCTGTTTTCTGCCGTAAACGTAGACAGCTGTTTAGATAAAAGTCTAAGCGAGTTTTCTTTTACATATACTTCTCTACATATTGATCTATAAGCATAAAGTGTTGCTTGTTGTGGGGTAGGCTCTAACGGGTAATTATCAATTGGTTCAAATACCAAATTATCATGATATTTACAAAACCCCTTAAAAGTTGAGAATTTATGTATACTCTTTTTCTTAATTAAAATATCACCATCTTCTTCGGCTCTATCAGCTAGAGCGTATACATGGTTATCTTGAGCAATAACAGTTAATGATTGCCCTTTTTGAACAGAGTGCGCGTTGATTACAAAATCACATTCTGAACCAGAATCAAAATGGATGCATTTTCCTCTTTTAGCCAAGCTGTTGCGGGAAGAATGAAATGAACCTATATCAACTTCGTCCCTGTCTGTTAACTCCTCCAATGTAAGTTTCGAGACTCTGTCATCAACTGCTACATATATAAATGCTCTGCCAAATTTTTGTGCTTTTTTATACTGTTCAATACCTATATCCTTATCCACAAAGTTTTTTTCTGTCACCTTTGTTGGGGGTACAAGTAATTCGACAATTTTCCAGCCATCTTTTTCAATTTCAAATTGTGCAATAGGTAATATGGCCTTAGACTCAATTGATTTTAACCAACCTATAGCGGTAATTTTTTCTGCCGTAGTATATATAGAAGAAGAGCTTTTAGGTTCTACTAAGAATTCAATTAGATATGTATCCATAACATCCAGCCTACATTGGCACTTAACGAACTTGTAGAATAACTCGTTTTATATATTTTACCCTACAACATAGGGTATCTAAATGCATTACCTATATCGATTTAGTCGTCCAAAGAGCGATACAGGAGCTCAAATATTTACCTAAATTGGCTGAATTAGTTATTCTACAGCCTCAACGCCTTGCTAAGCGGATAAAAATGATTGGCTATAATCGCGAAGCGATGGCCAACTGTTCTTATTCCGTTTGAGCAACTTGTTATGCTTATCTAGCAAGAGTTCGATCTCTTCTTGCCTCTTTACCTTCTGCTGGAAACCACACATTTTCATTTCTAACAAGCCGGTGTTCAGAGATTACCGACATCAAGTTATGAATGAAGTAGCCCGCGGACATGTTAAGTAATGTATATTGGTGCCAAGTATTGTATTGAGAAGATTCATCTTCTGGATTGCTTTCCCAGAATTTTACAAATTTATCTTTACCTAAGCACACATGGTCGATTGTTTTCGAGACTGATTCATCGGTACGCTCTTTTAGAATCTGTAAAGCAAGTCTTGAGTCATTCTCGGACATCTCGTAAAAGAAGATACCAACAAAAATATTAATATTAGGTTCTGATGTTCGAACAAGATTGGCAATATTTGAAACACTCACAGATGCTTCTCGATATACTTGAGCACTGTAAGTCGATTTAACCTCAATAATGGCTTTACATGCCGAAGGGGTTATAAATACAAGATCCCCATCTCGATAAAGAACAGGCTGAGTATTATCGTAAAGTAAAACATCCACTTGTGTCGAACAACCACCTTCAGTCAAGATAAAACCTCGACCTACAGAAATATTTTGCGGGCAAGATCTAGAAATCATTGTTCTTAATACTGACTCTTTCCATTCACCGTCAGTCAACCAATGACTGTCATCGATAAAATGCCTAACTCTATTTTCTAGAGCTTTGCATTCAGCTGATATTGATTTGAAATATGCAGAGATATCCATTTATAACCTTAGAAGCATAACAGCTTTTTTAAGAGACAAAATGCCCACTTTCATCTTAAACGAACAGCCAATCTCAAATTATTAAAGAAAACAACAATAACGCATGAATATAACTAATTCAATAAGTTACTAATCATATCACTGAGTTATAATGTTAAAAGGAGGCATATTACCTCCTTTGTATTGCGGAAATAAGGCATTTCACCAAACCGTGTATTAATTCAGTTTAAAATATTCATTAGAAAATATATGGCAAAAACTTTAATGCTAACGTCCGTTCAGGCACTTACTTATCATTAATTACAAGTAGAAACCAAATCATTACCTGTGCCCTGCGCTTTGAAAATACGTTAATTACGCTCTTTTCCCCAGTCATTTACAGGATCTGTTTCATTCCACAGCTCAAACATTACTAGCTTATCCGCACTAAACTCAAAGCCAAGTACTTGACCATAGCTTTGCTCTAGATACAGCTGAATACGAACTACATCACCTAGAATTCTGTATAAGGTAAATTACTTCTATATGCATTTACCTCGCCAATCGCCGGAATTAGATTTTCTAGATCATTTTGGGCATTACGAAAATCAAGATTAACCTTTTGACAGCAATCCCTAGCCGACTTTAGCTTACCGTTAGATTTTTCACATTGAGGAAGCTGACGCCGTTCACTGACAGCCAAGTGGCCGCCCACCTTGCTGACTGGCAGCACATGCTACCACTCTATTCTATTCTATTATCACGGATATGTTTTTGCCAGTTCGCGTTATCGACATTCTTGGTTCATAACTACAACGAGCTTGGTTAACTTGTTTCTTCTTGATAAATGAGCAGCCACAATAAAATGATTTTTGGTGGCCTTTGTAAACTTGAGTCAACGCTAGCTTTTTAGCTTTGCTGAACGAACTTGGTATTTCTGCTGCATTTCCAACAAATATAAAATTGATAAAAGTAATAGGATTATTTTCATATAGTTCATCACTCGCAACGCCCAAGTAGCTGGCTTTATTCTTCGCTTGCGAAGGTAAACATCAAAAATCTTTATTGTTTACAAGTCAAAATAATCAAATTGTAAACAAATCTAGTTATTGGCCAGCGACAAAGTCGCTGAAGACTGCCAGGATAATTGTCTTTGTTTGCCCTTAATTTATGATGTTTAATTCAATATATTTCATAGTTTATCGTTACTGCTATTTTTTTTGGTCTCAATATATATAGGAGGACGTTTTTTTTAAAAACTACAGTAAAATAATTAAAAAAGTATGAAAAAGATGTCTGTTCGAACAATAATCAACCAAATATTAGCACCGGCTAATTATTTATGTATAAACCGTAAGGTGTAATTAAATTAACAATATAGTTAGAAGTACAACCTTTTTTCATACAATTTAGTAATACTACTACCTTTCCCGTTGAACAATACCAGAGTTAAACCTTCGGCCAGTTGATTTATTTATTGGAAGCTAACTAACCCGAACAAATCATACAAAATTACCTACAATATCATTAGAGATAACAGACTAATCGGTCTCTTATAAACTAAGCATCCGAGTAAGTGCGTCTGCTTGTGATCATTCCAATATAGCGCTAAAACATTTCTAATGAAGCTGAATCTTTTTTAGAGATGATTAATTCGCTGAAGGCCACATTAGTCGCCTGAGGTATAAAGTTTGACCTTATTAATTTTGAAAAGTGCATCTGTATTAATTAAAATCATGACCCTTTTTGAGAAGTTCGACTAACTTAATACAAGACACACACTAGAACTTAAGATCCAGTAGGCCTTATTAGCTGATGAGGTCTGGGTTGAGGTTGTGCTCCATTTAGTAAACTTAATTGTTCACCATCGTATCGTTCAAATAATTCATTCCGCCATTCTATATGATTTAAACTCAAATCGTCGTTAACTCGATCCCCTAAAAAAAACCTAGAAGAGTTAAAAATAATACCAAAAGTCTTTGAAGCGCCTTTCCTATATATACCAACTAATTGTGGGGCACCTCCGGTTAAAGGATCTTCTTTACTAGAAATAGAATCACAAAACGCTGAAAAAACGCTTCTGCTTGTACCTTTTACATCGCTACGCTTCCACTTACCATACCAACGGTTAACGGAATTAGTTCCACTTCCAAGCACATCAATTAATTGTGACGTTTTGGGAATATCTATAACGTTATACGCCCAACCAGTAATAGGACACCAAGAAAAACGGCAAAAACCAAACTCTGACGCCATCAAATCGCCAACCCTTGTGCAGTATGCCACATCAAACTTTCTTTTCTGAGCAATAGGCAGATCACCAAACGAAGATTTAATCGACTCAAAAAGTTTAAGCTGCTTCTCTTCAATAGACATTTCTTCAGATATAAGCAAATCATTATCTATTTGGTCCATGATTTGACCTAACTTTTGAGATGGGAATAAAACATCACCACAGTATCCTAAAATTTCAGGTTTATTTTTTGAAGAGAACAGTTTTCTACCTGTATCCCAATTTGAAGTTTTAGACCATGATAATCTACTGTCACTTGCAAGATAAACTGATGCAGGGGCTCTCGCGTCAACGCCTACCCAAGCAATTAATGAAGTCATACTTAAAACCTTTTATTGATAAATATTGTTAGAAGAAGTATCTTAAAAAAATTCCAATTCACTTTTATGTTCTTAACATAAAAGTACCAGAGCAACTCCTGGGCTCTCCACCAACAAAAATCTATGGGGAGTGAGGTCGAGGACCTATCAGAGCTGCCATAAGGTAGCTCTGATGGCTAGGTTTTCACAATTGTTAGTTAACAGCTTATCATGTTGACATATCAGACATATGGCTGAAACGAAAAATCCTAAAATAAGCCAATATGACTTTAGGCTTTTAAACCGAACTGTCGTATATGAAACCAAACTAAAACACTAAGTGAGATTGAATTCTAAGAATCATTATTCATATCAAAAAAGGATAATTTATTAGCTGAAATTATTCACTATTAGATTCGCTCATACCTAATAGTGGACATTTCATTTACAAATTAGATAATGATTTTAGAAATCCCTATCATTTGGGGCAATTATTTTAAATGCTTATAGGCCACGGTACACCACTTTCTAGGCAGGGGTGACGAGGTTCATTTTCCGGTCGCCCATGTTCATCCCTAAGTTCATCTATGGATGCTAAAACATGTTTAGCGGCTTCGTTCCTTTGTGGATCATTAACAGTCATTTCTAGAAGCTTTTTTCTCATTTCAACAGCAGAAGATGGGGCTATGTTAAATATGTTGCTGCTTCCATCTATTGGCTCCCTACGTGTAACATAATTTTCTATCCCATAGGGCATAAGCCCGCCATTCCTTAATAACAGTAAAGAAGCTTGCGTAATTTCCTCGTCATCACCTAATTGTTGGACAACCAAACCAATTATGCGCGAAAGTTGGTGCGCTAAAGATGTCTCAAGTTTATTTATGAAATCACTTCTAATGTCAGGGTTGGCTCTTATAATTTTTTCAATAATGTTAACAAAGGGATCATGACACCATCTTGTGGGGTTAGCAAAATGTTGAGCTTTATTTGAATCCCACAGAATTTTATAAAAGAATTCATACGATGCTTCGGTTAATTGATCATGCATAGCTTTGAGCCAGTCGCCATTTTTTACTAACCCAGGGAAATATTCTACAAGGGCTAGCAATGTTTTTTCTGCATCCTCAGATGGGCTATAGAGTAATCCATTCAATATCCTGTCAAAAGTACGCTCTTGCTGCATATACTCAGGTAAATCTTTAACCAAATCCATTACCTGCATAGGATCATCTGAAAGTACAAGAAGCTCAAGCCATTGTCCTACCCTGTACCAGGAGTCTGCTTTTCCACTGTTAACCTCCTCCCATTCTTGTCGGATTGTTTCACAACATGGCTTTATTATATCAGCACTTATTTTCTCACCTTTTTGGATAAGCTTTATAAGACAAGGTAATTTTCCAACCCCTTCAAGGCCAATAACTTTTTCGATAGTACTTATTCTGTTACCGTACTCTGTATCAGCAATTGCAGCAGATAAATCAAAAATCATACCTCTTACTTTTTTGTCTTCTTGCTGAGGCAAAAGCTCTTCTATGCGATTTAAAACATTTTCTGCATATGGGTGAGGAGCGGCCCTTTCTTGATTTTCCAGTTTTTTCATATTTTCATAAACTTTTGAAAAATCTGAATTATTAGACAAATTTGTATCACGGCTTAGTAAACCATTCTCGGCAAACCAAGCATGCCTAATTATATATGCAGCTTCTTTAAAAAATTCATAATTATTAAGGTAGGGAGTAACTTCTTCCACTACTTTCCTATGAGGCATAGCTTCAAAAGCTCTACGGTATAAATTAGTGAAGCTCATGGACAAACCATTAGGACGAGGCCCACACCTGCCACTCCTTTCCCACTCTTGCAGTAAGTTTTTCCTATAATCTAGGTCATACTGCAAAAGGCCATTGATAAGGTCTATATCATCTTCATTCCCTATCCGCCCGAGAAGCATAGATATTTCTGATAATTCATATCGGTGGCCAAATTCAATATCACTGTTCCTTAGAATATCAGTCCAATTTCTTAGAACACTCCTGAAGGAATTTGATAATTCATTTGGCAATTCCAACCTATAACTATCTGGCTGGTCTCCTTGTTTATTTTCTGGCCAAGCCAGTATGCCTGACAATTTAGCTATATGGTTGACCTTTAAAAGAGTGGAGTTATTTTCATTATTGCCTGAAAATAATGAACGACAGAAACCTTTAATCTGGACAAAAGCTATTTCCCATCTTGAACCATTTAATTGAATAAGAGCCTCAACGAAACTCTGTTCATGTGTGTTTTTTAAGACACCTTCAAGATATCTTTTTCTCTCTATAAGTTGTTTAGGAACATTATTTCTAGGCAAGGGGGAAATTTCATCATGAAGAACCAACACTTCTTTAAGGATCAAATATATCTCCTCCTTCTGAAAAACTCCGACTACTTGCACCCTTTCTCGAAAATCACTATTTTTATCAAGCAAATAACTTACTAGCTTCTGTCTGTGCTCCTTATCTGCATAACTCGTGAATTCCTCAGCCTGACGGATAAGCTGTCCCCCTTGAATAGCACGACTAATCAAAGTATTTGCTGTTCGCGTTTTATCTATTTTTGATACCTGCTCTATAAGCTCATAAAAACTCCATCCTGATTCGACCTCTTCTTCTAAGCGTTCAAATGCTTCAAATGCTTCAAATAGGTCATTTTTTATCTCTTCGACTCCTAATTTCCATAGCTTTAGATATATTCGCAGGCGGCTAATATATTGGGTAGTCACATTAAGGTCTTCTCGCGCAATAGTTATTGCCTTTGCAATGCTCTGTTCGTCTAATTCCTCTGGATTCAACATTTGGAGATAGCCTCTCCAAACTTTAGGGGAAGCAGTCTCTAAAATGCGTTGAACGTGTATAGGAAAACTTCTGAAATATGCAACTTCAAGAACGCCTATTTTTACTTTGGTCGATGTATCTTGTTTAGCCATTTCAGTTGCAACATCTAACCCTTCTATTCCACCATATTCAGCAATTTGGGAAATGACAACATCGCGTATACCTTCAGAATATTTTTCTAGTTTTTTCTTCCAACCGTCTCCAAGACAGCTAAATCGAAATGGCTTATAAGCTCTTAATGCTTGTAAGCTTACTTGCTGATCTTCATTTGTTATAAAAGGCCATAATTTATCTGAAAATTCGGGTCTACCTGAAGCAATCATGAATGTAAGAGAGCGATCAATTTTCTCTGGCTTATGCCACTTATCAACGTATTCGAGTACAGTATCTTTGACCTCAGACCAAACAGCTTTGTCTGACAGGGCTATTATTTCTGCTGATAATAAGGGGTCAATCTCTAGAGCATTGATAACAACCATCGAAAGCTTGTCTTGTTGCCCTTCTTGTCCTGCAAGCCTTTCAATCGAAAAAAATATGGCTTCTTCCCAACGAGGAATGTTTAAAACGTCTTCTCTAAGCTCTTTTAGACTGTCCGAACGACTATCTGAACTAAGGGTGATCAGCTTTTCTACCCAACGAGAGGCATACCATTCTTGAAATTGCTGGTGTTGAAATTGCCATGACTTGCCACCGTTACGATTTATCAGAAGGTGATATTTTGCCAAAAAATCTAGTACCTTTGGTGGATCTGGCGGAGAAGTAAATTTACCAGCGTCTATTAGGTTTTGAGATACTGAAGCAATAGTCTTACAGGCAGAGTCATTTCCTAATCTAGTTGTACCTACTCCAAACATTTCGACGCTCAAGGCCGTCATGTATTTATGATGACATCCATTAAGCTCTTCTATCAATTCTTCTTTATCATCATTTATATGGGTGCATTTACTTAATAACGCCTCTTTAGTTTCTGGAAGAAAGCCATCACATTGGTAAACAGAGAGCAATATATCAAGATAAAAAGGAGTTTGGGCAATCTGCCTTAGTGCCGTTTTATCATCTATAAGTGCAATAAGTTCATCAGCTTCTTTATCGCCAACAGTATTGCGTATAATTTCATCCCGTTTATACCCATCTAATCGATTAAGCGTTACATTAAAGCCCATAGTTAGTTTAGGAGGTAAGGAAATAGCTCGTGTAGCTATAAGAATACCTGAGTTAGGGTATTCTTTTTGAAAGGTATTAATATTAATTCTAGCTTTCTTTAACTTTTCTCCAGAAAGCTCATTCCATCCATCAATAAAGAGAACTAAGTGTCCATGCCTTGCAAGTGAACGGATATTGCCTAGGCTAAGATTCTGCTCACTAAAAGCATCAGTCTGAGCGACAAATTCAAGAAAACCTTTATTGTCTGACCAATCAGGAAGGGATAGCAAAATGGGAAAAACAGTTTCATCTTTTTTCAGCATGGCTTTTGCTATCTGATATAGCGTAGTGGATTTACCTGCTCCAGGCTCTGCTTCTATTATTATATTATGACCATTTTCTAAAAACTCAATAATGTCTTTATTTGATATAGGCTGCTCATTATCAGAGCTTAGATATGAACCAAGCTCAATTACAGTGTTTGGAGAGCAAAGAACAGCGATTGATTGCTCTAGAGCTTTTCTAGATGCTATCCGAGTTCTTGTATCAATTTCTGAAATTGTCTGTGGGGAAGTAGCTTTTTCAAGGGCAAACAGCAAACGTATTTGCTCTATAGATCTTAGATCTGGTTGTCGTACAATTTCTTCCTTTATAATCTCGAATAGCCTGTTCAAGCACTTTTGAAGTTCGTTCTTTGGAACAGAAGAAAATTCTTTACCTATTTTAGCCAATGTTTCCAGATTGACCTGACTGTTTGGGTCTAATAGGCTAGATAATTCCTTTTCGAGAGCACTCTTGAACAATTTACTCTTAAGCAACTCAGCAAAAGGAACAGGGTACTCCCTTTTAAACTTATCAAGGGAAATGCTAATGGCTTTTTTAAAAGCTCTTTGTTCTTTATGTCCTAATCCCCAACGAGGAAATTTTTGTAAAGCTCCATCACAGAGCTTACCAATAATCCAAGCAATTAAAACATCGTCTATCACGATAGCCATATTATTATTTCTTTAAGTTAATTATTAACAGGTAATATATTTAATATTTTGCTAGCTTAATCTGTCTTTAGTAATGAACGTCCACCGCTCACAAATACGCTATACTTTCAATATCCTACTTCAATTTCGCGAACAAGTTCACCATGAAAAATAGCAAAACCTAATCATTGTGCGATTCTCAAATATGTAGAATCTTCTGTTTAAGCCAATCCTGAGTTGCTTCAATATCAAACGCACGACACCCATAACCAACATTAAGTAGCTCTTCAGGTAAGAACTCATCATATTTTTCTATTTTCTTTTCAATAACTAATTCAGCTAATTCAGTGTTTGACGAAAGTCCTTGTTGAGTAAATTCTTTTAAGCATACTTCTATGCTTTGAGCATTTGATTTTTCAACTTCAATTACACCTGCATAAGCTCCTGCTATAAATCCTTTTTGTGTGAGTAAAGCAACGAGAGTATTAACAACTTTATCGCCCATCCAAGTAAATATACATGTGCTATTTCCATGTTGTATAATTGATACGGCTTTTAAGTTTGAATGTTTAAAGTAATCTATTGCTTCACTAAATAACGCTTTCGCCTTAACATCAATGAAGTCTATTTTTTGATTTCCAACTAAAATCCGATAATCCCCCTCACTTAGAATTTTGAACATTTCCTGCCTGACTTTGTTATGAATAGACATTCCTTCACCGCCAAACTTTGGAGGTTTCCCTCCTTTTGTTTTTTCAACACGAATAACTTTGTTATCAGGATCAACATCAATGACTTTCCATCTACGACCACTGAATATTATATGTTGTCCTTCGAGGACAAGAGAGTCTATTGGTAAGGTCCCTAGTGATTTGTTGCCAACTAAAATCCTATACTCTTCAGGCGTTTTAAATACAGCATAAAATGAATAGTGACCTACTAAGCGCTCCCCTAATATTCCTAACACTAACTCCCCACTTGAAAGCTGGGTTAAAAGTTCCACTTTACCCATATGGCTCAACAATATTTTGAATTGTTTAATCGAAGTATGTTGAAATGGTCCGTTCTTGCATAGTAATTCAAAAAGTTGATCTGCTCTAACTCCTCCCCATTGCCCAATGGTTGCAAGAACTTGATGAAGTAAGGTCGAAAAATGCATTAAAGTGTCGTCTGCTGGCTCAAACCATTTACTTTCAATTAGTAACCTAATCATCGCTAACGACTGAATTAACTCCAACCGCAAGCAATCAACTATATTCGATTTTTCACTTAACTCATTTTCAGCGATTAACATGCGCAGAATGGCCGGGGAACCTCTTCTTCCTGAACGCCCCATTCTCTGACGCAAGCTAGATACAGAATGAGGAGCCGTGACTTGTACAACAGAATTTACCTTTCCAATATCAATACCTAACTCAAGTGTCATGGTACACACCGCTGTCGTTGGTAACGTTTCTTTTTGAAGACGAGCTTCTAGCTCCTCTCTTATTTCCTTAGATAACGAGCCGTGATGCGGATAAAATTCATTAGGTACAATATTTTGCTCACAAAAATCAGTAAGCTGAGCAGCAATGCTTTCTGTTCTTTTTCTACTATTAGCAAAGACTAAATGAGAGCCTCCACGACACAAGTCATATACCTTTTTACATATTTCATATTCGGCAGTATCTCGATCATCATCAGCTTTAAGGTCAAGAGGCTCAACATATCCCTGAATTTGTACTTTAAACGTAGATTGGCTTTTTGTACTCGTGATTATGTCGCAAGGCAATGCCTGATTAGGCCGAAGTAGATGTGGAACTTTATCTAACTTTCCTAATGTTGCGCTTAAAGCAACACGAGGAATTGGATTATTATGCCTTCCCAATAGGTGTTCTATCCTATTAAGAATAGAAAGAAGGTGGTGCCCACGTTCTGACCCTATAAAAGCATGGAATTCATCAATTACAATATATTTTAAATTCGAAAATGCCTGCTTAGTCCATCCAGCCTCTCTTACCAATAAAGATTCAAGAGACTCTGGTGTTATAAGCAATATGCCTGACGGTTTCTTCTTCGCTTTCGATTTCTTAGATTGAGGGCTATCGCCATGCCATGGAGTCACCTCCATATCTAGCATTTCACAGAGGCTTTCTAAACGCCTATATTGATCGTTTATTAATGCTTTTAGAGGACTTATGTAAAGAATACCGAAACCATCATCTAAATCGGTTATAGCACTACAGGCTGGTAAAAAAAAAGCCTCAGTCTTCCCTGCTGCTGTTGAAGCACTAATTAAAACATCTTTCTTACCTTCCAAAATAGGGATAATAGCTTTTTTCTGAATTTCTCTTAAGTCTGGCCACCCTTGCTTAAATAGCCATTTCTGTACTCTATTATCCAGATGTTTATATGCATCCATCATAAAGAAAAATTAGCCAATCCATCAGTGTTTTCTTCAGTTTCACTTACAACACCTAATGTCATATCACTGGGTTGTTCTTCTTCAATAGACAACTTTTCAATCAATTCAGACCACTCAATTGAAGAATTTTGTTCGAGTACTGCTAACATATCCAGAAAGGTCTTAATCGTATTTCTTGGTGTTCTGAAATAAGCTTCCCCGATAGTTTGGCTACAGTGGTGTAAAAAAGATTTTAGTGCTTCATCAGGAATAAGGTAATTGGTGCTATCACCACCAGCAAAAACATGCCGTAAGTTCTTTAACAGTATGTATAGTTCTTCTGGTGTCAAACTAGCTAGGTGAAGTGCTGGGGATGAGTAGTCGATTACTCCTGCTCTCTGCGCAAAGGTGTTTTCTGCAAGTCTAGACTGAAGTGCTTCATAACTATATAGCCCTTTTCTTGGGTCTAATAAAAATTCTGGCGTTCCCCCTAATAAGAAACCTATATATTCAGCACTTCCTTGTAAGCAATCATTCAGAATTCTTAGAATTTGTTCATAATTTGATGTACGGGCTTGGGTGCTACTTAACTTATATAAATTAACCATTTCATCCAGGTTGACGAGAAGCCCTTGATACCCTGCCTGACGTACAAATAAGCTTAATAGTTTTAACGCATCATAAAAGGAAGCATCTGAAATGATAGTTCTAACACCAAGATCCTTCCTTGCATCTGTTTTAGTGGCATATTCTGCACGTAACCAGCGAATGGCATTAGACTTTAGTAATTCATTGCCTTGTTCGTGCCCATTCCAATATGCTTCGATCACTTTAGCAAAGTCATAACCACCAACTAATTCAGATAATAGTGATAATCGTTCATGAATAATGTCCGTTACGCTCTCTTCTTTCGCATCAGCCTCTTTACATGCTTCGGTAATAAAGCGTTCAACTACACTAGTTAGTGCGTTACCATCAGGTTTATTTCGAGTTGATAAGTTTCTCATCAATTCAGAATAAAGATTTCTAGCTTGACCTGATGATGCCTGAATACGTCTATCCGGAGATAAATCAGCATTTACAGTAACAAGCTTTTTTTCTAGTGCGATAGAACGAACAACACTTAAGAAGAAGGTCTTTCCTGAGCCATATTCGCCAATAATCAACCTAAACGCAGAGCCACCATCACAGATTTTTTCGATATCTTTATAAAGGGCTTCAAGTTCCTTTGAACGTCCAACTTGAATATGTTGAATTCCTATTTTAGGAGTTACGCCTGACTTCAAAGATTGAATAATCGCATCTTTCTCTTTTGCTCTAATACGCTTTTGAGACATTACCAATTTATCCTTTTAATTCTTCAACAATTTCAATATCTACATAAATATCATCGTCATCTTCAAGCACTGGTGCATCAACGACATCAAACGACCAATCGTTAATTGTCTCAATTGCTCCATCGATCATTAATCCCAACTTCTGACAAAGTTCCATCACTTCTTTTCTGGCCCACTGATCTTTAACTATAAGCTCTTGGTACAGAGTGTTATGCGAAGTGTCTAGCATACTGGCTGCCTGGTTAGACGTTGTTAATATTTGTTCTTCTTTCTGAGGTGGCTCTTCGTCAACAAAGATAGATCCAAGCATACTTTGAACTTCAGATGTTTCAGATTCATGTAAGGCCAATAGCTCCTCATCTAAAGTAAATCCTGTTTTATCTGATGTTATTGACTGTTCTTTTGGTACTAAACTTGACGATTTACTTGAAGAAACATTATGAATATCACTAGTCACAAGTGATTTGTCTAGACCTAAAGCTACGTATAACTTTTCCAATTGTTTAATTTCTGAAGGATCTATTTTTCCATCAGCTAATGCTACAGTAAGTAAAATGTGACTAACAACTGATTTTGCTTTGGTATCCAACTTCTCTAATCGTGCTTTCAAACCGTTCATATTGGCAGGAGAATTTAATCTCCATGTTAGATATGCATGTAGTGAATTCTTCTCTGTTGGCGATATTTTTATATCATGATTAATAAGTTGATGGAGTACATTCAATTCATCGTCATCTAAATGAGAATCAATATTTGCAACCATTGCCCCTAGACGAAGTGCCATTCCAATTTCATTAAAAGCTTTAGATGGTTCGAAATACTCGCCATGCCCCTCAGTAAATAGTACCAACTTACCGTCAAGTGACGGCTTTGCATTGTGGTATCTTGAATCAGGCGCTATTCCAAACCCTGCTTTTGTAGTCAAGTTTTGAATTAACTCTAGTTCTTTCTTATTTATTTTTTCAGGTAAAGGTATTCCCATTTGTGCCCAAAAATCTGAAACGGAAACTAAACCAGCATCATTTTGTATAGCAGCATTTGCCCATATTTTAAAATTACTTATAAATGATGATGAATTTTCATTAATTAATTCATCAGGCAGTAATAAAATTGCAGCAACATCATTGCTAGAAGTGCCTTTCTTACCTAAGTAACGGCTATATGCCTCTAATTCATCAGTACATGCATCAGCAATTGTAATTAGCTTTTTAGTTGGACCTTTAAGCATACTAGGATCTGGAAGCTCTTTTTGATCAATTGTAACGCCCCTAATAGTGTTGCTAGCAGGCCAATATTGGATATCTAGTTTTGTTTTATTAGGTTTGACTACAATGCCTTCAGCATATTTTTTCGCATATTTAGATTTAAATAATTGAGAAAATTTATCATTGCATCTTCGGGCTGGAGTTCTCAATGAATATTCAGGGTAGTAATTAGTCCATGCTAGAGCGATCTCTGGAGAGATAGGCTCGCCGTTAGAAACAGAGGTTGCAAGGTTGAATTTGAATAATAAGGAATTATTATTCAATGAATAGTCTTCAGGAGACAAATACACAATTTCTGGTCTAACTAAACACATTAATTCAAGCAAACGACTAGCATAGTTTAAGAAGGAGCGACTATCCCCATAAATACTCTTTAGCCTTAAAACTTCATTGAATATCGCTTTATATTCATTGTCATCTACTTCACCTTGGGCTGCATCGACCGTTATTCGTCTTTCAATACCATAAAAGTAAATAAAGACATAGCCAATAGAAGTAGAAGGATCATTTCTACCGCTGAATAGCCAGTCAATATAAGCCCCTCTAGCCTTTGGTGATAAGGTTATATACTTTGGCCAATAACCTAAACTGTCATCAGTGAATAAGTAATTTGTAACTTCAATTTGAAGAGTTTCATCAACTAGGGAAGCTTCTGTTTCTTGGTTGCTAAAGTAGCTAGAGTCTGTATCTAAAGCTTTTAATATACCGCCATAATAGAAATTGCCTTTGGACAAAACTTTGCCATTTATTTCTACAGTTTCATTTTCATTAATCCATCTACCAGGTAATTTATTCTTACTTTTTTCTTCTTCGTAACCATGTGAAATAGTAAATGTTGCTAAATTGTCATCATCCTCTATGTTTTTATTCGAAGAATAAACTTGAGGAGAGTTTTGTTTTACCACCGTTTTAGCCCTTGGCTTGTTAGATTGAATTTTACCCGTAGATTTTGAACTACTGTATATTTTATATATGACAAAACACACACCAATAAAAAATAGTAACTCCATCTTATACCTCCAAAAAAATACATTTATTTTATATTAGTATGTCATCATTAAACTGTTCTTTTTGGTTTAATACGTTTCTTGTTTCTGACCCAAGTAACAGAGCCATTTGTTTGCTTCATTTCAAATAAATCTATTGCAGCGAATATATCGCTGATTTTTTTAAACCCATAGTTTCGCTGATCAAAAGATGCATGATTGGAAATATGGTTTCCAATAGAACTTAAATTAGCCCAGCCATCATCATCTTCAGAAGCTTCAATAGCTTGACGAAGCATATTCATGAGTTTCGTATCACTTTTAATACTAGGCTTATGCTTTTGAATAGGTTTTTCTTCAACATCCAGATCATCAAGATAAAGGAACTTTGAGCAGCTATTAACGAAGGCCATTGGCGCTTTACGTTCACCGAAACCAATAACAAATTTCCCGTCAGCTAATGCTCGCGTAACAAGAGGGGTAAAATCGCAATCAGAAGACACTAAGCAGATGGTATCAACGTCTTTAGTATAGAGAATATCCATTGCATCAATAACAAGCGCAATATCAGTAGCATTCTTGCCTTTGGTTAAATCAAATTGCTGAATAGGTTGAATGGCGTATTCGTGAAGGACATCTTCCCAAGGCTTAATACATGGACTTTTCCAGTTACCGTAGGCTTTGCGAATATTAACAACACCATAGCGAGCAAGCTCAGAAAGTATGATGTCTATTTTGGCGGCAGGTGCATTATCTGCATCAATAAATAACGCAATTTTTTCCTTATCCTTCAAAACGTGTTTCCTTATACGTCATCGAATATATTTAGTTTGACCTTTATCTCATATCCTCATGAAATAGCAATAATTTTTGCTTGAATGCAGAGGCTTTATTATTTTAAAATAACTTTACTATGGTTTTTAACAAAAGCTTAACAGCATATGAATCAAGACTAATACGACAATAGCTTAATTAAAGTACCCATATTAATTATCAGCTTCATTACTAAAGATGATATTAGCAAAGTGTCCCTTCAAAGTTTTTGAATTTCGAAGCGCCTTAATAATTAGCCTAAACTTACTTTTAACGATCAAACCACTAGGAGTTAATATTATATTAGAAAAACATATCATTATGCCGCCTACGGCGAATTAAACCAGTTGGAATATATTAATACTCCTGAATATGGTTTTGTTTTCACCGCAGGTGGCCTGAAAGAAAACATGCTTCCCTAAGCTGAAAAAAGATGCACTTCTTCATCCTGTTGATTAAATTGAAGAGGAACGTCCATATTTATACTTTCATCTTCAATATTCCGCCACAGCTCTGTATCTTGTGCTAAGTGTTTAAAGCACTCTTGTTGATTCTCTGCATGATATACGCACTCAACGTTTTTTTTATTAATCACTGAAGACTGCGACAACTCTAGCGGAGTGTAGTAACTTACTTTTGAATTACTAAATAACATTTTTAATAAACGCATAATTAGAGCGATCCACTTCGCCATATCTCTTGCCTGCTTAGTAAGGCAAAAGGAAAGATCAACGCAGGTTTCTCGACCAACCCTTCGCATACTCACATTTAACCTTAATCGTTTTATAGTTTTCACCTGAGCTTTATTAACAACAACTTTTACACGCATAACAGGCACTAAACCAAGCGAAGAGTTATCACGAAAAGGCTCATAACTTAACCCCTTACGTTTCTCGCTCAAAAGGCTGCCCCACGATGCGTGCGTTGCACTAATTTTACTACCAGCATAAAACTTATCCTTTAGTGATGGCATGTTATATTTGACACCAATGCACTCACCTATCTGACCTTCAACACCTTTTAAAATAACACCCCGTTTTTCTAGTGAATTGGCATAATCTGAAATGCATTTGGGTTTGTCCTGTTTAAAAACGCTGGCAATTGTGCGACGAAGTTCAGCACGAACATCGACATCTTTTATTTCACCTTGAGGTGTTTTATCGCCTTCACGATCAATTAGTTTTTTCATGCTGTCTATTCGAGAATTATTTTGATTACCGAGTTCATCAAAGCTCGATTGAATCACCTCAAGACCAAACTTCTGACATATCTTTTTAGTTGCATGTTGAGCCTTTTCCCAGTTGTTGTGTTGGCTAATCAGATCTCCATTAATATCAACTCGGTTGCTCGCTAAATGAATATGTAACTGGTCCTCTTTATCAAGATGGATTGCGCCGCAATACAGGCTGTTTTGAAATTTAAACCCAAGTTCGTCTTGTAACATTTGGGCAGCTTCCTCCCATTCTTCAGGCGTTAAATGTTCATTAGCTTGCAATGATAGTGATGCGTGATTATAGAATTTACTATCACGCGATGACCCCCTATACAGAGAGGTCTGAAATTCAAATTCCTTAACTATTTCGCTAACATCTACATCCGTTATCTTTCCTTTGTTGTCAGCAACGAGTGGTGAGCTACTTGTACTGCTGCCACTTAAGAAAATAACTTTATCCATTTTGTGGCCATGTGCGGGGCTTTCTCTGAATATATATTCGAGTGTTGCTCGAATACTTTTTCTATTTTTATGATCCTTGTAAATCATGATATTCACCTTTTTATTATTGTTATTATTTTTGGTGAAGGGCATCTCTGCCCTATTTATTTCTAAGCCGCTTTATCTATATTATTTTCTGATGAACCATTTTGCCCTGCTGACATTTGGTTCTTTGATTTTAATGACGAGGCGACTGGGGACAACTGAATATCATTTTTAGCTCTTGATAGCTTAATTTTCTGCCAGAACTCTGATGTTACTGGCTTGCTTACTTGTTGTTTAAAGGTCGCTTGATACAACTGCTTTGTTAATTGTTGATGCTCAGTAAGAGCTTCATAAAGTGCAAGTAATTGAGGCTCTGCTTGCTGGTATTTACATCGTTCAGCAAAAAAATAAAAATCTCGCTTTAACTGGTTAAGGTTTGTAGATGCATTTCGATAATGTATTCGAAGCTCTTCATTAGCTTTGCCAGGGATTAAGAACTGGAACTTTTCGTGCTCAAGAATTGAAAGCATAAAGTCATATAAAAATAATCCCGTGGTTTTGTAGCCACATACTGTTTTAACAAAATTCAGAAGCTCTTTTTGCTCTTGAGTTACTCTGAAAGTTACCGGTGCATCTCGTTTATCTTCTATTTCTTTTTCTGGTCTTCCGACATTTCCATTAGCCATGATATTTCCCCGGGGCTATTGCCCTCTTATTGTTATGTATTATTTTTTTTGTAAAAAAGCGCAGACTTCCGCAGGAAGTTGAGCAATATATTTAAAGCTTTACCGATGAAAATGATTAAATTGCCGAAGCGAAGCGTAAGGAAAATTAATTATTAGAGTCTGTAAATATAGCTTGTCTAAATATATTAAAAAAACAAAATATGTCAACTACACCCTTGTTATTAAAGCTTTTTACAGTTTTAATTATACCATTTTACGCTTAAACAAGTGAGTGTTTTTTATACTGTTAAAAGTTTAGGATTTGTCATGTAGAATTAGATAAGAATAGAGAATATGAAAAAAACTTTTGCGGTGTGATTAATACCTCCCAACATTGTCACCGACGACAATTACATTGTCATCAGTGACAATAAGCACTAAAAACGTTCGATTATCATACAAAAATAGACTGTATAATAAAATTTTGAAGATTGTCAAAAATACATATAATCGCACTATACTCTTGCGACACTTAAATTGTTATTTTTAGTTCGCAAGGCTACCTTGCGAACTAAAAACATTAAATCTATGCTAGCACTAACTGAGTGAGGATCACTTTGAATAAAAAGCAGACCGCACGGAGCAAGTGCGAACGATAAGAGTTTTTCAAAATTTCACTCTAAAATATTTAATTATATTTTTGTTTTCAATTTTTGGTATATGGCCAAGCCGACGTTTCGGCTTGAGAAAACCAGTAACTCTAAATTCAAATTTATGCTATTTTCTGTTGGGAAGCTAAGTACCTTAATACCTTGTTTGATTGATGAGCAAAAGCAATATACCTACAATCTAATAGCCTCCCAGTTTCAGGGTGTTCAGAGGTTAATTTGGGGTCTCCATCATGCTGAATCATAACTTCAAAGAGTTCAACTTCATCAAGTTCTGCTGCCAGCATTAACGGGGTAAACCCATTAATTCCTGTTTTATGACGAGCATTAGCGTCAGCACCAGCATGAATAAGTAGCTTAGCGATTTCTCTCATGTTACCTAATGTCATGAACTCTTTTACCCTTTCTACTATCAAGTTATGCGTAGAGTCTGTAAATTTTTGAAACAAAGGATCTTGTAATTGCTTCTCATAATTTCTTTTAACTTCATCCAACGTAGCGCCCATAAGGCCGTTGGAATGCCTCCTTATAGTATCTAATAATTCATCATTCAAAGGATGGTTTTTCATCAACTCCTTACTAACATCAGGCCTTTTTATCATTCCAATCCTAGATAGTGTTGCAAAGAGTGCAGATTGTTTATCAGTATTCCCTCTAAAGTTAACGTTTGCTCCCATCTCTATAACCTTTGCTACTACTTCTTGCCTACCAGTATCAACAGCGCAGATTAGAGGTAATAATTCTTTTTTCGATGTTTTGGTATTAACAACATCTTCTCGATGTCTAATTGAGCTTATAAGCTTGAATAAGCTATCATCCATGCTTGAACCATGATCCAACACATCCATTTGCAAAATAGAAAAAAGTAATGCTGATTCATTTGAATCGGAAAGAGCATTTACATTTACATTTTTATTAATCAATTGAGAAACCGTTTCTATTTGATTCATCATTGAAAAATATACTATTTGAGGCATTTCTTTTTGCCAAGAGTCCCCTATTTCTATTTTTTTATTTGGACTACGATAATTAAGCTTAATGTTTTGTTCAAAAGCCCCTAATAGTGGCCCTACCCGTTGTGATGTAGTTGAGGAGCTGACATTAAACTGTAAAGTCGATGGGAAGTGCTTCTGAAATGTTGCTTCATATAACTTTATTTCCCAATCTTCAACAACACTATCAAAACGATTAGCTTCTAATTGGCTTTTATCTTCCTTATGCAAAGGTATATCAATACCAAATAGAATTGCAGAGTTTTTTAGCCTCTTAATAAAAGTTTTATCTGGTGTAGGCTTAAGGCTAGAAGCAATACTAAGGGCTTCTTTTATAATTTCAGGCATTGATGGCCCAGCAAAAAATAAAGCTTGTTCAAACGTTAATTTAAAGTGGGTATTTGCTTCTTCAAGCTCCCCATTCAAAGCATTCCATCGGGCTCGATACCAGTTCAACCAATATTCCATGTTAAATTTAGAGCACTTAAGTGTTGAGACTTCAAGCTCGCCAATCAACGTTTTAGACTGTTGTTTTCGTTCTGCATCAGAGAGTTTTCTATAATCATGCTTCTTATAAAAAATGTAATCTATCTCTAATCCCTGCTCCCCAAGTGGCTTGAGCCAATCTTGATTTTTCTTCTTTAAATGCCAAATATATTGTTCAACTTGCATTAAGTTTAATACAGCAACATTAACTAACTTTTCTGGGTAAATATCAGCATAATTATGCTGTAAGTTATCGATAAAACGTGCAGCTAAAAGAACAACTTTAATCTTTTCCCATTCATGCCCTTCAACTTCAGAGTTAGGAAGGTAATCAGGAATATTTGTTATGTTAGATAGCTTTGGCAGTTCATCATTACTTTTCCAATGCTTAAAACGATGACGTTTTTCTTTTGGAATAAATTTAAGAAAGCTATCCCACCACTCAACATTTGATGATAACCAATCAAACGCCTGAGTTATGCCATTAGGATGAAGGTTATTTCTCGTTAAATAATTTGGCCCTTCAATTACTTTTCCCATAAAAAGATTGAATTCAACAGCAACAGTATCAAGGATCCACCTGGTAAGAATCACTTCAGTATCCGCTCTAGTTACACCATCCATAGGGGTTGAGTTAACCAATTCAATATATTCCCGCATCATTGATTCAAATTTAGTTTCTAACTTTTTAGTAAAGTCTTTATTGATGAATTTAGAAAGAGGAGCTATAACAGACTCTTTGAACAAACTTGAAGCTAGGGTATAAGGCTGGTCGTATTTGAAAGCAAATGTATCTAGCTGTTTATTTGATGCTTTAATTCCTATTGCGCTCGCAATAATACGTACGATTTCAACAGGTGTCATAAATGGGTGGCGCTTTTCTTTAGGCATAATCAACTTCCATTGTCATAATTCTTTTAAGGTTTCGTTTGAAGTTAAGGTGTGATCGTCTATCGCTCGGTGTACAAGGAACAGTAATGCGACCACCTTCAGGTGCATATATTAAACCGTGCTTTTTCCCTTGTTTGAACACCCAACCAGACTTAATTAATTGTTTCACCAACTTACTAATTTCTTTATCTTTACTGTATACAGACATAATCAAAATAATGGACTAGGAAGTCAACAACTTCCTAGTCCATGCTCCTTAACCGTTTTTGTTATTAGTAGCGGCAGCTCGAGCAGCTCTTGCTGCAAAGCCTTTAGATGACACTTGACCGCTATTTGCTTTTGCCTCGCTACTTTGAATGCGAGCAACTGCTTGGGTGGTCATAGGTGTTTGATTTGATTTTGGCTTAGACATAATTTTCTCCGAGATTTAATTAACCCGACATTGGGTGATATGTAATCTATAAAGAAAATTGATAGCCGTCAGTTACGTAACTGGCTGAGAAATTTTTATTTTTGTAATAACCTATTTATTGATGCTTTCCTTGAGTTATTACCTTCCAAATAGGTAGAAAAGGAGTTATAAATTTTTGACGCGAAGCGTCGGTATATCTCATTTCTTTGAAATGAGAATACTTCCACATGTTTAACTTTTAATACCTTGAAGAATAAATATCGCTAATCTTTAGTTTTAATGTCCTCAATTATATAAAGAATCTCTATTTTCTAATTTTTACAGTAAAGAATTTGATCAATAGCATTTCAAACAAAAAACTAGATTTCAAGTAATTACAAAATCATATGCTAGCTCGAAGTCATATTTTACTCACTCTAAAACTCGATAAACAACACTTCTAACTGTGTTTCAAAATAATTTGAGCACAACAAACCTCTTTGAATAGTCGCTACTTTATTCTTTTGAATCCTTTTTAGACTCCCTTAAAACATTCAATTCAAGATCGATTTGCTTTACATCAAGAAAGTGTCCATGAACAAAGCGTCTGAAAAAAGTTAAAGTAAACCTTGTCACACCCTCCATTGTTTTAAAGTTTTCCAGTACGTGATATATCAGTAAAGCTAGCCTTTTTTCACAGGTTTCACCTTTCAGAGATCTCATTGATGAGCTAGAGCAAGCATATACAATATGCTCTGTATATTTCCAACCTGATAAATCGAACTTTCCCTTTAAACCTGAACAAGCTGAGGTGATTGACTTAAGGCAACTATTAGTAAGTACTTGAAGGGCATTTTCAGAAGAAGAATAACCATCAGGATACTTTTTGATAACTTCCGATGCTAAATATTGTCCTTTCCCCTCTTTAGAGCAAAGCTCAATAACATCTTGATGAGAAAGCGGTACAGGTAAATTAAATTGAATATGACATTCAGCTAAAGAGTCCTCTATTGAATTAGAAGCTAGCTTTGCATCAACTATCAACTTATATACATCAGCTAAAATAACACTCTCTAGACGATAAAGCTGACAGAAGGCATGATCTACGCAAAAAAATGGAATAGAGTGAGAGATAGAAGCTTTAAGAGAGCTATAGTGGGATGTATCAACGACATCTTTCAAATTTGTTAAAATTTCTGGCATATTCAAGCTTGAGGGTATCAATATTTCGCAACTTTCAATAAGTTCTTTGAGATTGCTAATGTTGTTGTCTTTTGCAATATCATTTGCCGTTGTTTTTATAAAGTCATCACCAACTTTCGCTATAGACAAAAAGTCTGTTCTGCTCATATCAGCTAACCAAGAAGTTACCAAGTCATGCGTCTCTTGGGTGACATAAACTTTAACACCTAGTTTTATTAATCCTTTACTTAGGCCTGTCAAACAGAAGTAAGCTATTGAAAGAACATCAACAATAACAGCCTCATCAACAATTTTTCCTTCTGAAGAAAGGTTAAGTGTCTTATTACTAGCTTCATCACATAAATAGATGAAAGCGCCTTTTACTATATCAGTTTCATGGGAATGCTTTAGCCTCATCAAAATTGGAATAGCCTTCCCATCAATTTCATGTTCGATTGTTTGTTTTTGCTGGGATATTGAATCAATTTGCTTCAGCATCCCTTCTACACCATCTTCTTCATTTATGGATAGTGAATAAAAGCAATCATCACCAGGGTTTATATCGTCTCGAATATTGATTGAAATTCTAAATGCTCCAACAATCGCAGGTAGCTTTTCAATTAACTTTATAGTTGACATCCCCTCTTTAGCTTCCTCTCCAATATCCATATCACTTAGCAGTTCACCTAAAGGACTATCAGGATTTAGTAAATACTCACTTGAATTGCAATCATCAACTAATAACTTAGTATATGTTCTTCCCCGCTTTGTATAAACAAAAGCAGTTGAACAGCGCTCTGAAGGGTATACATTTTTAGTAAGGTCATTATTTCGTTTCAAGTTATTAAAATGTAAGTTAGTTACATTTGTCGCCATACCCACAGGATCATCAATAAACCACTCCATAGCTACAGACTCTGCTAAACTCAAATCGCTCTTTGCAACAAGGTGGAGTAAGTTAAGACCATCAAAACTAAAACTCTTAATGATTTCTTTGGGTATTTTAGACACCACATTTTGAATTTTATTAAGCTCTATGTTTTCTGAATAATTTGCCCTCAATAATTGAGCCCAGTAAAAACATGAAAGTCCATACTTGCTAATAGCTAATTCTGACAATTCAATTGCTCGTTTATAATCATTAGAAATATGTGCTCTTTCTATTTTAACAGCCAATAATCGAAAGCTATCTTTACCATTATTCATGTTAAGTAATAATTCATCTAACTTTTCTAATTGGTCGCATGCCAATAAAGACTCAGCATAAATGTCAACAATTGGAGAGGCCCAAGGTGCTAAAGGAAGTATAGGTTCAACTAATTTAACCACAATCAATGGCAAACCTATGTGACTAAGGTTTACAGAAAGTTGCTGAAGAGCATGAACATTAAATTCGCTTATCCTATCTTGGTTGGATTCTATGAATGCCTCTAACCTTTTAGATAGATTAAACTTTTGTTCGCGATCATCAATACCACAAATCATAGAACTCAAAACTATTTGAATAAATTCTTTAGCTGGATCACTAGTAGAAGAAACTGTACCACCATTCTCAAGCCATTTTCTAATCTGTCGTTCAGTTAAACTCCCTTCAATAAAGGCAGAAGATACTTGTGTAAATTCTTGCTCGCTTATATTTAACTCTTCTTTATTTAATAGTTTTTTTGCAGAATCAGTATTATCAATTTTCTCTTCACCAATACATAAAAAGTCTCGTATTTTCGGAATAACCTTTTCTGCTTCTTCAATATTTTCAATACAAATATCTCTACATGCTACAGATTGGAAACATGTAGAAGCCAATAAAACTGCCGCTATTTGAACTATTCGACTATCACTATTATTTTTAGATAAACTAATGCAGTTATTAATTCTTTCTTCAAGTTCTTTCATGAGCTCAAAATTAATAAGCCAATAATGTTTTCCTTCTATATCTTCATGTAGTCTATATGCCAAAGAAATAGAGAGTAGTATTTCACTGTTAATATTTTTATATTTGTTAAAGATGACTTTCGATAGTTCTATTGCCAAATCAAAGTCTTTACACCTAATAGAGCAACGAACGAAAGAGCATAGCTCACACTCAAAAAAATCTGAAGTTCCACTTTTAATTTTTGTGTCTAACTCCTCACTATTAGCAAGCACCTCATAAAATACCTCCTGGGTAAAAACATCTTTGTAAATAGATTTAGAAAAGCGTTCTTTCGCATTACCTTTTGATTCAATTGACAAATGATGAATATAAACAGATTCGACCACATCCTTTATAACAGCGCCTGAGCGGGGACTACGTAGTAACTCTAAAAAAACATCAGGGTTTATCTCTGTGTTATTACTAGTGGTTAATAGGCTAAACTTGTATTGGAGTAACATGAGAAGGGATTTACATTCATCGTCTAAAGAGATTAAGGACTTAAGACTATTTAAATATGCCTCAGCCGTAACCCAATCGCGATGAGTGAAAAATTTTAATAATTGCTTTGTATAAGTAACCAAGTCATTAGAGGACAAACTAGTGATATTTAAATCACCTATGGATACATGTGCATTTTCAGCTGCATTTATATTATGGCCAATACCTGTATCTTGACTTACTAAAGCACTATCTATCACAATTATTTATCCTTCCCTGCCTCTATATTACCCACAGATATATTTCCACTACCTGTACTATTAATGTTATGCCCTATATTTGATGTTTGCTCAACAATAATAGAGTCTCCCGATGCTTTAACATTACTAATAAGATCAAGTAATCTGTGATGTTCGGTTATTTTTCGTTCTATTGCATGGGGAGCTAAATCTTCATTAACTCCTGCATCTTTAAGATAACCTGATATTTTTTCTATTTGCGAGTCATCGATAAGCCAACCTTGCAATTTCGACTTCAACAAATCAAAACCTATAACAGCACCGCCTTTTACACCATCATAAATAAGTCCCGATAAAATAGATGCGCTAAGTATATCCATATAAACCTCCTAAAGTTAAATTCTAAAATAATTAGTTAAGATTCTGATTTTAATATTAATTTAGCAGGTTTCCCAGACATATTTGGAGTAAGGCCCCTTCTTTGCATTTCAAAACCTAACAAAGATACTGAATAAGAAGTTACAGACCACCACAAACTGTATTCTGAATACATTAAAATAAAGCCATTCAACGCAAAACCTATATAGAAAATTAACCCAACTCTAAAATATACAGGATAATAAGGTGAAAAATCTCTATATACATTATCTGCTCTTATAGAAGCAGAATTGATAGCCTTCTCATAATAGACATTATTCTCGTAAGCACTTAACTTATCTAATATTTCTAATTCTAATTTTAACATCTCAACTTGGTGCTTTTCTGCATTTCGTTTACTACTTATACTAGTGTATGCAAGTGCTATAAACGCTACTAGCACTCCACATGCTTTAATATAAACTTCCATTAAGTTATCTCTTAATTTGATTAACTTTAATTCTGAAAACGCTCTGATATTTCATCGAAAAAAGCTTTACCAGCATCAGATAATAAATAAGCATTAACACTCGGTTTTTTCAGTAATACATTACGGTCAATTAATATACTTTTTATCGCACTACTAAAGCCATTTTTAATGGCAGAACGTTCTAGAACTTCTTTTGTATCATCCATTTGATCTATGGCTTCAATATCTGCCTCTGTCAGGCCACCAGTCGATTCTGTTAATTTAGTTATCCGATAATTGTTTTCAGTAATGTACTTGCCTATCAATAGCAACAGCACGCATGCTTTCATCGTAACATCAGTTTTTAAGTCTTCTTGATTGCTCGCTAAGTCTCTAATGAATATGAATGTCGGTGACTCTACGAAGTCACAGCCAGACATTTCATATTGCTGCCGATAATCATTCAAGTTTCCCATAACTTCATTAAATAAGTGGTTTTCAACAAATTCACCAGCATTATTAAGAATGGTTTTATTTATCACTTTACCGTTTGTAAGTTGATCAAAAACTTCTTTACTTAATTGTTTGTTATACATTTTCAGCACTCCTTGAATAACTCAACTGTACATACTCCAAATAATGAATTTCATCATTTAATTGCTTTCTTTTAACAGGAAAACTCCGCTCAGTCCCACTATAGAAAGGTAAAAACACTTCTAAGCCGTACAAAACATCTGAGAGTTCAAAGTCAGAAAGTGATTTACTTAGCTCGTGATATAAAAACTGGTGGACATCTGGTAAATATTTATTCTCATCAAACTTATCAATGATAAAGCTGATGGTCATCTTCCGTTCATCACTTACATTGCACTCAACAGCTAAGGGCTTAAGCTGACTATCCGTTTTTTTAAAAGAAGTTTCATTGACGGTTAATAAATACTCTTTGAAACGTAGCCTCGTTTTATTTGTGTGCCACTGTAACTTTGGTTTAAATTTAGATTTTAACCTTGTAAGGCCATCGAGAGCCGTATGATTATTAAACACTTCAGATTTACTAGTTAAATAAATGTTTCTTTTTAACCCGTGTCTTAGTGGTTCAATACTTTCCATAAGGTGTGAGAAAGCACTTTCAATTGATAAATAGAAACTACGATCTTGACTAAGGTGATTAGAGTATTGATCGAGTTTCCGTACTAAGACTCCTATATCTTTGTAATAACTAGTAATCGCTTTCTTTCTAAATTGAACCAATGTTGCTTCATCATAAAGGCTTAATTCACCTTTATAGTGTGAAATTAAGCCATCAACCGCCATAGAGAAACTTTTTGTTTGCGCCATTTCCATCGAAGGGTTAATGAAGTCATAACATGGCATTACATAACGGCTATAAAGTTTTGAAACTTTGTTATAAAGCTCTATAACATTAACGGCATTATCGCCTTGGTCATATGACTTATACTCTAAAGCAATACTATCAACTTGGTGGGTCAGAGCTAAAACATTCTCTTTTATCTTAGAATGTATATCACTCATCAATCGATTAAATGTGCCTTTAGCTTCTTTATAATCGATTGAACTAATTTCATACTTTTTAATTTGTTCACAAGCGGCAACAATAGCAACGCGAATATTTTCAAATTCTGCATGGTCTAGCTCTCTAGCCCTTTTTACATCTAGAAAGCTTAGTAAATCAACAATAACTCTTTCAAGCGTAATCTGACCAGTATTCGGATCATTATGGATAAAAACACCATTCTCACTCAACGACTCAATACTTAGGTAACTATGCACTTTTTCATCAGAGTCTTTGCAAATAGCATTGTTGTACAACTGTAAATAAAGGCTCTCAGGTACTTCATTGGCACCATCATTTAATGCAATATGATCAAGCAGTCTTAAAAATACATTTTGATGTTTAATAATTGCATGAATTAAAACATCTCGATTAAGTTTCACTGCTATTCGCTCCAAACCTTTCTATGTGCTCTGGCAGTATATTCATGTGACAAGCTTTAACCATAGGCTCCTTAATCATTGATTGATCAATCATTACATAATGGCCAACTTTTTTACTTACCAAAGCATCAAACTTAGGTGTTGCACAATAGATAGAAAAGCCATGAGTAGTTATCTGATTAATAATTGCATCGGTATTTTTTGCGTCTAAAGTTCCAATTTCATCAACAATGATTGGCATTCTTAACACAGTATCATTTGAGGTTATTCGTTGTAACAGTACTGATAAGACAAAAGCTGTGATTGCAGTAGTTGTTCCGCCAGATTGACTCTTAGTGACCAACTCTCCAGTATCAGCCAAACGATACTGGTAATTGACGGAAGCAATAATATCTTTCATTTTTAATCGACGAGTTTTTTTGTTGAAATACTTATGAATAAAGGTAGATAGTAAATCGTAAAACTCTGGTTCTAATAGGGAGTCATCTAAAATACTATGCTCACCTAACGTATTCATCAGTGACTCAAAGCTAGTATTTAGTTCTATGTTCAATTCAATTTCAGATAAATTCGAAACAGTTTTTGTATTTAACTCCTGATTAATACCTGAAATAAACGTAGCTAATAAGTCTTTAGCATCCTTAAGCTCGTTAAGTTGGTTATTTAAAAATTGATTATGGCTTCTGATTGAATCATTTAGCTGTTTGAAATCGTATTGAAGTGTAGCAAATGAATTTTGATAGCTATCTATTACCACTTGGCAATCTCTTAAAGAGCCATGCTCCTTATGATTATCTAAATCCGGATGTGGTAACGAACTCTGTAATCTAATTAGCTCACTGTGAAGCTTATTAAAACTATGTTTATATGTGTTAGCTGTTGAAACTACGTCAATTGCGACCTGTTGGGTAAGCTCTATTTGAATTAAGCTATTTTGATCAATTGGATTTGCTGTTGAAGTATTACTTGCCGACTTTAACTGGTTTTCAATAAAATCAAAATTAGACTTTTGACCTTCAAGCTTTTTAAGCTGATTATGCAATATTGAAGACTCTGCTCTAACTTTTACGCTCAAGTCTTGTTCAACTTTGAGCTTCCCCCCTCTTTCTTCAATATTAATAGTGTTTTTAGTAATTTCATTTTCGATTTCAACCAGTTCTTTTTCCAATTGCTCAATAGCACCTATAGCAATTTTTTCATTCTTAATTTTGGTTATTTCTGTTTGTGTATCTTGTATCAGTTTTTCAATGTTTTCGTTTTTAATCGCTTTCGTTAAGTGATCAATTTCACCATTAACATCATCTATTTGATTTTGTTTTTTATTTAGAGATTCTTCCCAATCTTTACCGGACGTTTCCATATCAGCATTTAATAGTTTACAGCCGCTCAATGTTTGTCCTAAAAACTCTAGGCTGTCAGCTTCATTGCTTTCAAATAGCCCTGCAAAGGATAAAATTACATTGCGTTGTTCATCTGATAAATTGAGAGTAATGTTCCGAAATTCATTATTTAAGGTGTATAAAACATTGGCTGAAAAGTCATCATCAAGCTGATGGAATAACGAACTGCTTTTATTTTCTAATAGCCCTTCAAGTACTTTTACCTCTTTAATCAATCGATTTTTATTATGGATATTTTCTTGCAGGCTTTTCGCTCGTCCTTCTTCGGTTTGGTAATTTACTAGATTAGTTTGCTCACTTTTTAATGACTCTTCAAAAACAGCCATTATCTCTGACATACTATAGCTAGGGTACTTCTCAACTATTTTCTTACCCTTCAAAAGTTGCTTACTTTTGTTGGCAAGTGTCGTGGATTTTGACTTATTTACAGCACCGAGTTTTTCTATTTCTAATGTTAACGCACTTATTGATTCTTCTAAGCCTGTTAGCTCTGTAGCTTTCTCAGAGTGCTTTTCACTAATATCAGTATGTTCAGGGGTAAACTTTTCTTTAGCTGAAATGAGAGCATAATTGATCGAATGGTAACCATTAGAGTACTCTTCAAGTTTCTGCTGTGCTGTTTTTGATAAGTCAATGACCAACGAGAATTGTTGCTCTGTATTTTGAACTTTCTGGAGCCAATCTCGCTTTTGAACCAAGACGCTATGCTCGTCTGCTAACTGAGTTAAGTTAGCATCTAGTCGTTCTTGATCTCTGCTCCGGCCCATTTCTAATAACGTAGCCATTGCTTCTGGCATAGAATCAACTTCTGACTGCCCTGTTTCAAAAGCAAGCTGAAAAATATTCCTAAAAGCATCAATAGACTCTTTTCTAGCATCTTTCAAAGGTACTACGCAAAAACGGCTTCTATCAGGCCCTTGACGATAACTCGCAAACATCAAATCAGCTATTTTGGATGTATCAGATAACTGCTCACCTTTATGCTTCTTACAAAATTGACTTACACTATTAATGCTAATTGAAGTGTTAAAAGTATTATTCTCTGTATCCCAAAATAAGGGTTTCAGTTCTTCATATTCAACTGGAATAAAAAATCGGCCATAGCCGTAATTGCTCATTTTATAGAGCACCATACAAAAACGTCCACGAGGATTTTCTACTTCAAGGATTATAAATGAACGAGGATCTGGAAAATAAAAATCATAAGACTCTTCTGCTGAATAAAGTCCCTTCTTCCCTTCAAACTTAAATTTTCTTTCACAATTATAAAAATCAGTTTCAGGAAATAGTAGTAATTTAGTCCCCGCTAAAGTAGCGGTCTTTCCCTTATTATTATCACCGAACATTGCAATATTTGATGCTATGCTAATTTCAGAATAAGCGTGTCCCGCTGAATTTATATAAACCATACGGCTCAAAATATATTCTGACGGTGCTAACAGTTCCATGTTAATTTCATTTTCAGACGTCATTTAAATAACTCTCTTGTTCCAAGATTTTCTTATGTTTATGAATTATTGAGGCAGCAACAGCTAAAAAAGGGTAGTTGTTACCTAAGTCGAATACTTTTTCCAAATAGTCATGGGGTTTTACTTCAACTACCTTTGAAACCCTTTCTTCAATATCTAATGGGAGTATTAATTTCATAACTGTATTTGGTAAAAGTTCTGTTAGATTTTTAGCTATTGTCAAACCACCTAAATCCAAATCCAGCAATAAATAAAAGTTTTTATACTTAGACAAAAAGGGTTTATGTAATGCATTGGTGATTGCATTTCCTTCAGTGAAAATAATATCAAAGTCAGGTGTTAAGTCAGTATTGGTATACTCTTTTATAAATTTAATCGTTTCATTTATTTTTAAAAAATTCTGCCTATTTTCGATAAGCAAAGCTTGTTCTTTGCGTTCAAAACCCGATACGACATCCCCATTACCACCAATAGTAATTAGTGTTGGCAAGTTATTAGAACTTCGGATAATGATAAATGAACCATCAACATTAGCATCATGACTTCGATTCTGCTGTGCAAGACCTTCTCTACTCCAATCATTAGAGGAAGTAAGCAAATACAGTTCTTCTTTTAACTTAACCTCAATCTCTGTAACGATATAGAGATCACCACTATGTTTGTATGCCTTGATATCGTCACTAGCTCTTGAGGTTTCCAAAGACAACATATCAACTACCTTAAAAAACTTTGAAAGGTTTATTGGTTTGTTATTTTCAATATTGTCTAAATATCGTTTTATTTGTTTTAAATTCATTTAGTGTTCATTAATAGGCACTATACATTTATAGCCACTATATATTATTATCTACTACATTCAAAATAAATTTTAGATAATATGTCAGATCTTAAAAGCCAACGACAAGAAGAAAGACTCAAATACATCGATTTATGCGCTTATGTGATGGGTTTCGTGAATAGAAAAATATTAATGAATCGCTTTGATGTAAAAGAAGCTTGGGCAACAAATGACTTTAAAACCTATCAAGTTAGGTCTAATGATGGGTTAATATATGATCATGGACTCAAAGCCTATAAACCGATTGATTCTTTTACGCCTATTTTCGAGCATGAATCGGCAACTGCAATTCAACTTCTCAGTAATGGCAGTCAAACCATCGTTTGTGAGCCTAGCTTTGCAAGTAAGTCATATAGCTGCAAAATACCTAGCGTTATGCCAGAACTAAAAACTATTTTTCCAGTTCTTAGGGCTATCAGCTTAAATAAACAAGTCGAGATAGAGTATTTTTCACGCTCAAAAGGGAAAACAAAAAGAAAGCTATCACCACACTCGTTGATAAAGACAGGTTGTTTCGATTACGTCAGAGCATTTGATCATAAAGAAAACGAACATAGAACATTCAAACTCAGCCGTATATTCACTGCCAAATTTGTAAACCAAAAGCCTAAAGAGCATGAAGCTATTGAAATGGACCATGACTGGAACACACAGGTAAAGCTAACGATTGGAATAAATAGCGATGGTATAGAAAAAGAAACTATCAAGTTTGATTATGGTTTTGAGGGTGACTCAATAGAAATTGAATTAAAAAAGGCAATAGTTCCTTTTTTTCTAATGGACTGGAACATAGCTCCAAAAGAGCACCCTAATCTTCCAACACAACTATTTCCATTAAAACTATTAACCTAAAAAACTTAAAATAAACACTATTAATAGAAAGTTATCTTATATTAACCTGCTAAATAAAAGCACAAAGGAATGTCATATGAAAAATTTTTTTGTTATTTTATTTTTCTTACTTACTGGCTGTCAAAATGTTAAAGACGCCCAAATTACTTTACCCCAAGATATAGAAATTGATAAAGCAATTTTACCTAATAACTATCAAGTTGTGGGTTTTTCAGAGTGCCCTATAAGTAAAGAAGATTTACAAACCATAATTGATGTTAAGAGTGGGGTTTTGATACCAGATTCAGGTAAAAGTTTAGATGTTGATAATGTATCTTTATCTGTATCTCAAATGAATGAATGGCTATATACATTTAACCAAATTGACAGTCTTCATCCTCCAGTGATTTTCGATACAGAAAGTAACAGACAAGTGTATTTCTTTATCTTTGATGGAACATGGAACAACAAAGATAGTGGTGAATCAGAGACTATACCTGCCGAAATTTACAAAAAATTAACTAATATGGCCCCACAAGACTCTAGAATTAATGCTATTTATTATCCGGGTGTTGGCACTAAAACGACACCCTTTGGTGAGTTATGGGAAGGGGTCTCGGGTAAAGGCTCAAAGGAAAGGGCAAACAAAGCTTTCATCGAGTTAAAAAAGCACATAGATATAACAAAGCAAAACCCACATATATATGCGATTGGCTTTAGCAGAGGGGCAGCAACAGCTCGACATTTTTTAAATCTAGTAGATGATTACTACTTCCAAAACAAATCATTAAATACAGACTCATTATTTTCAATACCTCGTCTATATTCTATGCTTTTTGATACAGTAGCAACAGGTCAAGTCGATACATTAAGGCTAGAAGTTCCAAATACCGTTACTTCAATAATACACTTTGTTGCTGCATCAGAAGAAAGACTTTTCTTTCCTGTTGTTCGCCTTAATAAGAAGTCATTCTCTCATTCATATGAAGAGAAGATAGTAGAAATCGATCTACCAGGTGTTCATAGCGACATTGGAGGAGGAAATAATGATGAATTAGAAAAATTAACTCATGCACTAGCTTTGAAATGGCTAAGAAAACAAGGAATCTACCTGCCAAATAAAAACAACGACATTCAAGCAATTTTAAATATGGGAATGAATGATTCAAGATGGCTCAAGCTAGGAGCACCAAATAGTAATGCAAAGCGTACTGACATTACTAAAAATGCATTAAACACATTGCCTTCAGATAGTTACAATTTAAACTTCAATCAATTAATGGAGCCATATTTACTTAGTGCAATGAGCGCAAAACAAGAATACCTAAACCAAGTTAAAGATTTGGAATCAGGAAAAAAGAAAACATTTCAAGGTCTAGTTATTAACCTTTTCTTAAATAACAATACTCTTTCACTTCAAACGAACTGCCCTAATTATGTCACTGTCAATAAAGACCAAGGTATTATTGAAGTTATAAATAAACCATTTATATGGCTAACTCCAGAATACTTAAAGTACTTAGGATCAAATCATGGCGTCATCAATACTTATCCACCTTTAAATAAGGAGAACTTTATTCAGCAAGATTAAAGCTCTCTATTTAAGTTAAAAGCTCTGGCTGCATATACTGATAAAGAACGAGCATACTGGCTAAATTCTTCGCTTGCGAAGGTAAACATCAAAACCTTTATTGTTTACAAGGAAATAGATTTGAGTTGTAAACAAATTTGGTTAATGGCCAGCGAATAGTCGCTGAAGACATCCAGATTCATTGTCTTTGTTTGCCTTTAATTTACGATGTCTAATTCAATATATTTTATCGTTTATAGTTTTTGCTATTTTTTTTGGTATCAATATATACAGGAGGACGCTTTTTTCAAAAACTACAGTAAATTAATTAAAAAAAGATGAAAAAGATGTTTGTTCGAACAATAATCAACCAAATATTAACGATAGCTAATTATTTAACATAAAAGTAATACTAAAATATCTGTAAGAAAAATCTAGAACGGCGCTATTTAATAGTTAACATTTCACCTTAAAAATAGAGGTTAGATCATACAACCTTCATCCATATGAATTAGTACGAACTACGAGCCAAGTTCTTACTACCTATGAGAGGTAGAAAATATAGTTAAATGTCATGTTCTTCATTATTAGGAATATACTCCCTATCTTTGTATATTTAATATTAGCCTTTTTCAGCTAATAACTCCTCGACATTATTTAATAAATACATTTCTAGAGTAAGGAATTCAAACTAACTAAAAAGGTATTCCGCAAATCTCTTTGCTCAGCTCAAATTCTTGAACAATTTGCAAAATCGGCTGATTAACTTTGCTCTGAAAAAGATATTTCTTGGTTTCGAATTCAAGCTTTTTATACTCTTTATCTTTATCAGCATTTCTTCTATTTCCACCAAAGTGATATGCAAACCCCACCGAGCTAGACATGCTCATTATCGAGTCAAGATCCAAACCATCATTGTTTATATATAAGATATTTTTCAAAGTGTCAGTATAGTTTTTACCTGACATTCCAAGCCAAATGGCCATAGGCACTGTGTTAAATGCAGATGAACCGGTTTCATTTGTTTGCTTTATATTTTCAAGCGTGTAAAAGTCCATTAGATAACCGTATTCTGAAAAGAGGTAGCTAAATATTTCCTGCTGTGACTTCCCTTTTCTTATACTCCAAATAGTATAAACAATTGCTTTCGCACCATTTATTCCATCCTCATTATTGTGTGTGGGTATAGCTGATGCCTTAGCGTGCTCTAAGAGTAATGAAATGGGTAAATTTAGGTAACCGATTGGTGCTGCTCTTGAAGCAGCAAGATTTCCATCCGAATTACCAATGTACGAACAATCCTCCTCCATAAGCCAGGAGGAAGTTCCAAACCCGTAGGCCGCGTCAGGATAGCGATTAAACCATTTTAAATATGTCTCTGCATAATCTAAGTCATTCATCAAAACATCACACACAGCAGCTATAGCAACGCTCTCATCTGTGATATGAGAACTAGACGTTACTAACGGCAAATTAAATGAAGAAATAGCCTGTTCTTCGTAAATACTTCCAATGTAATCGCCAATTACTCCACAAATCATGTTTTTTCCTTAAAAAAATTAGCACTAAACAATTTAGCTCAATTCATTCTTTTATTTAATGCTAATGCAGCCATTCATCTACACAAAGGCCAAAGACTCCAGCAGCAAGAATGTAAATAATAACAGTAACGTCATTGACTAAAATTGTAGCGATGCTATGAGATATGAAATTTGGAAACCAATCGAAAAAACCTTCAACTCCACGCCACATTGCACGCTCATTTTTTCTTAGCACTAACCACATTAACCAACCGAAAAGAGGTCCAACAATATACATACACTTATCCTATTAATTTAAGTCAAAAAAAGATGTGAATTGCTCAACTAAAAAGAGTCGTAGTTAGATCTAAAATTTTTAAGTGTTGTAGTCATGTTTGCATCAAAAGCTGATTCAAATGCTGTGCCTGATACACCGTTACTAGGAACTGTATCGCCACCACCAGTGTAGTTTCGAACATCGTACAATAAGCCTTTAATTGCCTCTTTATCAGCAATCAAGCTGTAAGCAAAAGCGTAATATTTATAAGCGTCATTACCTGAACTGAAGTTTTGACTTTCATCGTAATAAGTAACTACATCAACTGGGCGCATTCCATCTTTGCTACTAGCTTTGTTTTGACCTGCTAGAAATGTTGCTTGGCCTTCTTTGAACCAATGATCCAGTGTAAATCCGATTGTTTTTAAAGGTGAAGATATGTTTTGCTGAATAGTATGAATAAGCTCATGCAAAACAACTTGTGATTCATCATTGTTAACTCGTTTATATACAGATCTGCGTGCTAAGTTCATACCAAGCAATGTGCCTTCACCATATTGAGACTCATTCATCATATCAGACAAACAAACCATGATTTTAGCCGGTACTTTATAAGCACCCGTAGGAACAAATAACTCTGAAATCTTAAAGTTGCTTACAGAATCAAATTCTTTACCAACTAAATATTGACCAGACGCATCTAAAGAGTTCCAGTAAGCTTCAACCAAAACAGTTTTTTCAGAGTAATTCGCATCTGACCAACCAGTTGAGTCAAAAGGAATGCCGTAAGGATCCAAAGGAAGACTTGTAATATCTAAGTGATTGTCTTCGATAACCCAACCACTTACCATTAAATCAATAATTGATTCTGCCACTTTTGCAATATAAAGAGGTCTTGCTTTAGTAAACTCTTCTTTAGTAATATCCATTTTGCTAAATGCAGTATCTAAATTTTGCTCAACCAAAGTAGCAGCATACTTTAGATCAGTTTCTGGATAACCCTCTCCACCGAATACAACAACATTTTCAGATTCAAAGTAATATGTTGAGCTTGCACAATTTTGACCTACAGAACCATAAGTCTTATCATTCATTGGCGCTTCTACATTATCTTCACTATCAGCCGAATATTTAATTTCACCAGCCACATAGGTAATTTCAGCAGTGTTTCCGCCATTATTTCCATTTCCGGTAGTATTGTCAGAATCAGAGTCAGAACCACCTCCACAGGCAGTTAATAGAAGTGAAAACGAGATAACAAAAATATTTAATCTAGTCATTTAGTACTCCAAATTGATTTGTTTTTGCAAAATCTACTGACTTGAAAACAGTAAATTTAAAGGTGATATTCTCGTGATTAAAATGTTTTGCTTTAACCTTTTCTCCCGTTTTTTTATCGTGAGTTGTTATGTGCCAAGTAGCTGGTAAGCCATTAATACTTATGTAGCCAATATTGCACTCATCGTAATCATGAAGAGGCCCTTTGAACCTTTTTTGGATAAGTAATTTAAGCTGCATTTCGTTAATTTTCTTTGAAAAAGCAGCTTGAAGTCTTCCATCTATAGCGAACTGTAAACCTGCCTTGGCTAGCTTGTAAGAGCGCTCTTGAGTATCACGCAAATGAAGCGCTTTAATCACACCAGAGTTCACGTAAGCTTCGATCTCGCAGTGCTTACTTTTAGATATCAAGTACAATTACTCCATCTTCGAGCCAGCTCATCATTTGTTCATCTGAAAATCTCTGCTCTTCAAACTCTTCTAATAAAATAAAACTAAAAAACTGAAAGCTTTCTCTGTTTTCTGATCCAGATTCTGTAAATCTAAAAACATTTAAACGCACCTCAATTTTTTCAAAATCAAATAGAACAACACTTTCATTATTTAGCACTAATTTACTGACAACTTGATAAAATCATCCTCGTTTTTTTCTTTAAGTAATGCGTTTAATTTGCCAATAAAATTTAGATTGATAACTTCACTTTCAACTAATAGATCACGAGTCATTTTATTGTTCAGCATCTTCAATAATTTGCATTGTCGCTCATGATTACTTTTATAAAAATCAGACATACTTACTCCAAAAATGTTCTGCATCTTCAACAGACATAACAGGCGTAAGACCAATTGCTTTGAATGCTTTACAATGCTGAGTTTTGTGATCAAATGGTGCTTGAAAATACGGCTGCACAAGATCAGGAGCAGCGCGATATCGGTGACATAAATTTTTAACAGGGCAATCGGTTGCTTTACACATTGTAAAATTTGACATGATCTCTCCCTTCAAAAAAATAATTGAATTAAATAAATATGATCGTTATTTTTGGTTAGAGGTCGCTATCAGCCAATGCGTCAACTGTTGCTGTTATTAGCTCTTGCAGCGTGTAGTACTTGTACTTTTCAAATTTTGCGATGTATTCAGTTTCTTGCAAAAAACCGATTAAAATTCCGCTCGGTGTTTCTTTAAAAAAAACTTGTTTATCTTTATATTTGTAGTAGCCAGCTGAGCGGCTCATGAAAAAATCTTTTTCACGCACAATTTCGTACTCAGCCACAGATTTAAGTACTGCACGAAGCTCTGTCAGACTATTTGTATCAATTATGTGTTTAGCTAATAAACAACAAAAAACGATATTAAATGTTTCGTCTAGTTCTAAAAGCTTGGGGATTGAGAGTGTTAGTTTTTTACGTTGATTGTTACATGGGGTAAAAGGGTTTTGGTATATGTTGTTTGAATCTTCATTTGACATTAAACCTCCTTCTTATCAGGACAGGTATTCTACCATAACAATGACTAAATGTCAATACATGTAGCTACGTATAATATATATAATACTTATCGCTATTGATACCTACATTTTAAATTTGATCGTATAATGAAGTTAACATTTGGTAAGGAAAGTATAATGAATAAAATTTTAGCTACGGGAAGATTGCTTGATAGAAAAGCCAACACTACACTCACGAGCATTCATGTTGATAAAAATGTCCTTGCTTGGGTTGAAAAGAATTGCTCCGGTAACAAACAACTAGTGTTTAACTATCTAATGCAAAAAGGAATTGAAGCCATAAATTCTGAAGAAAATCCCGTTATTCTTGAAGCTCTTAATGAGCATAAGTTATTATAACTTTCAAGTAGTCATTGACATTTACGCTTGTTTTTGATAGGATTCATGAACTTACTGTTTTAAACAGATAAGAATTTTTTAAGTAGAACAACATATTTTAAGCAAAGAGTCTCGAAACTTTTAACTCGAAGCTAACTAAATCGCATTATTTGCGATAGCTTCCTTTGCTTAAGGTTACAGTATGTTGCCAATAATTATTACATCCAATTTGACTTTGATATCAATGCTTTTAGTTGATCTTTTAGTTCTCATAAGTCTCACCCTTGTTTTAATAGAGGTGCTACTTTCTGTAAAAATATCAGATCCTATTATTCGGAAATTAACTTTCCTTTATCACAAGTCATATATCAATAATTCTATATTTAAAATTGGTGTTACTAGGAGCTTCCTATAATGCTAATTACCCTTTCCCAGTGGGCTAATAATAGTTTCAGCATTTCTTTTGGAGCTGGAACCTTAAATAAGTGGGCTAGACATGGCCAAATATTTCCTGCACCTACTAAGATAGGAAACCGTTGGATGGTTCACCCTAACGCTAAGTATGTTGAAAAAACTATAGAAGCTCAAAGAACACAAAATGCTCAAAACGAACTAAATCAGACTTCTTCTGCTTACATCAAAATCAATGACCGCATAAAAAGGATCATAAATAATGATAGCAAAGCCGCGTAATAGCCTTAACAAACATAATATAAAAAATCTTTATATTAAGCGTGATAAACGTAGTAAAACTGGCTTTAGTTGCCAGTATAAAGACCCTAGATTTGGTGATCCCCGTTTTCCAGACTCTACTAAGCAATTTCATAGCTTAGGGTCTGATGTTGTCAAGGCTAAAGAAGAAGCTATCACCTTAAATTCTGTTTTATATGGACAAATAGCTACAGCTAAAGTAAATAAAATATTAGCTGGTCCCGTTAATACATGCACAGGAATACAGTTAAAAGAATGGATTGTTCAGTATCTAGATTATTGTAGCGCTAAACTCCAGAACGGTGAAATGAAGCCAAACACCTTTAGAACTAAAAAAAATATTGTTTTAGCTATTGAGAAAGCACATGGGGAATTATTCTTTGCAGATATTTCAGTTTTACAGATCGACGAGTTAATAACTAGTTATGTAAAACAAGATAAAAACCGAATGGCTCAATCTGTGCGCTCCACTTATGTAGATATTTATAAAATAGCACTAGGTAAGGGTATACCGTACATTACAGAAAATAGAGCTGATAAAACTTTAAACCCCACAGCTAAAGTTCAACGCGAACGTTTGACTTATGCTCACTTTGAAAAGGTTATTGCTTCATATAAATATGAACCACATAGGTTATCTGCATTACTTGCAGCGGTAACCGGACAAAGACGAACTGATCTATGTTTGATGCGAAAATCAAAAGGTAAAGATTGGGACGAGCGCTACAAAGCATACAGACGAAACCCTAATCATTTCATTAAAGGTGAATACACTAGCTTTGCTAACTTAGTACAATATGCACCCTACTCCTTCGTTGAAGACGGTCAACTATGTATGTTTCAGTTAAAGACCGGTAATTTATTGAGAATACCACTCTCTTTGAAATTAGATAAGTTAGGTTTGTCAGTTGGAGACATAATTAATAGAGCTAATATTTTTAGATTTTCACCTTTTGTTTTACATCACACAATTAAAAGGTCAACCAACGAAGTGGGAGCACCATTGCATGCTGATACTGTTTCTCGAACGTTTGCCAAGGCAATAAAAGATACTGGTATTGAATATACTTTAAAAGCGCCTACATTCCATGAGCTAAGATCGTTAGCTGAACGAGAGTATAAAGATCAAGGAGTAAACACAAAAAAACTATTAGGACATAAACATGAAAAAATGACTGATGAATATGATGATCTTCGTGGTTGTGATTGGGGTAAAGTAGATGGTATCTACTCAAGATAAAACATATAGGGAAATATCAAATAACACTATATTTCTAGTAGCTAAATATAAGATTTTAACTGAGACAAACAGGCAGTAATAAGCTCACTCCTGTCCTGGAAAATGTTATTGAAACCTTAACTTTTGCCAAAAACGCGACATTAGTTATTTAGAGTCAAGCAGAAGTTCGGATTATATTTTCTATTGATAACACCCCCTCAAAAGGACTGATGAAAATCAGACCGTGTAAGAGAGCCTCAATATGTGTCATCTGATTAATTGTAAGTATAAAGCATTATTTTAATGATACTGTGACCAGTCGTGATTTTCGTCCAGTCCTTGAGATATCTGACAGTTTCCGAGACATACTGGGCAATCATCACCATCTTTCCTTCCAGCCCCATCGCAGAGACGGCAGTCGACTAACTCATATTGTGTCCAATCATGATTTTCGTCCAGTCCTTGAGGGATCTGGCGGTCCCCAAGACATACAGAGCAGTCGTCACCATCTTTCCTTCCTGTTCCTTCGCAGAGACGGCAGTCAACTAACTCATATTGTGACCAGTCGTGGTTTTCGTCCAGTCCTTGAGGGATTTGGCAGTCTCCCAGACATACAGGGCAGTCATCACCATCTTTCCTTCCTGTTCCTTCGCAGAGACGGCAGTCAACTAACTCATATTGTGACCAGTCGTGATTTTCGTCCATTCCTTGAGGGATCTGGCAATCTCCGAGACAAACTGGGCAGTCATCACCATCTTTCCTTCCTAGTCCTTCGCAGAGACGGCAGTCAATTAGCTCATATTGTGACCAGTCGTGATTTTCGTCCATTCCTTGAGGGATCTGGCAGTCTCCGAGACAAACTGGGCAGTCATCACCGTCTTTCCTTCCTAGTCCTTGGCAGATACGGCAGTCAACTAGCTCATATTGTGACCAGTCGTGATTTTCGTCCAGTCCTTGAGGGATCTGGCATTCTCCGAGACATACTGGGCAGTCATCGCCATCTTTCCTTCCTGTTCCTTCGCAGAGACGGCAGTCAATCAATGTGTAATCATCCAGTCGGTCAAGTCGATGGTTCCCCTTTGTAAGCTCCCCATTCCCTAAACAAACTGGGCATGGGTCGTAAAAAGAAGTTGAACCTTTACCATGGCAGAGTGGACAAAGGCTCTTTGAGTGAGATGTTGTATACCCCTTAATTTCTGCTTCCAAATTCTCAACAGTAAGCTTGAGCCTGGCTTTTGTTTTTTTTCTCTTTTTATTAATGGAAGCTGTAACTTTATTAAGAACTTTTTCGAATTCAGAATCATCAATACACTTCCTAACGGAGTCGTTGATTTCTAAGAGGGATTTAGCGGTATTTAGTGCCCCTAAATACGTTTGGATAATTTGTCCTTTCAAAGACCACTGAAGTTTTTTAAAACGCGCCAAGCTATCCTTAAAAGCCTTAACGTCTTCGAGATTCACATTTTCATATATATAACCATAATCGTATTCTGAATGGTGATTTGGACAAAGAAAAATAAGATTGTTTGGGTGGTTACAATATGTTTTTGAAACAGGCCTAATATGGGCCAATTCACCTTGTGGACGATGACATACTGGACAGGAAAACTGTGCTTCCTCTTTGATTTCCCTCTTAATTCCCGCAGGAATTGTTGGTCTAGTGCCTTTAGCCGGTAAGGGCCATTTACCTAACATTTTCTTATTGATTTTATGCAGATCCAAGATTCTAAAAAAGTATAATCCGTCAACTTCTTTAAATGGTAACTTTTCTTCATCTATTATTGGGTTTTTCGTAAACCATCTCAGTAATTCAGGTGAAAACCCAAACTCAATCGCAGCTTCATATTCATTTATTTTTTTGCTCTTAGACATAATCTTCCAATATTTTGTAATATAACAGGATTCTGTGTTTATCCAGGTAACGCCTAGTTAAGAGGCAAAAAAATGTTGGCAGAAATTAGCGACGATGGAGAAAAAGCCAACTGTTTTATGTTCTTTTAAACGACTTGTTAAGCACTGATTACTTTAACGCTTTTATCAAAAGCACCCTGACATTTATTCCAGAGTTTTAGCTCTTTAGCAAGTTTGATAGCTTCCTTATTATCGTTAACAATAACCCTATATCTATCTGTAAGTATAAAGTTCAAAATAGCTTCTGGTGTCCTGTAAGCATCAGTTTTTACGGTTTTCTCTTTAAAAAAACCATGATAGGTAGCCATATTGAGGATTCCGCTTTCACCAAGAAAACATATTAATCTTTGATTGACTTCTTTACATATAGATCTCAATAAATGCGATGAAAAAATAGCAAGTTTAGGATCTAAAATAACTCGCTCATCAGTTTCGAATATTGGTAAGCTAGAGTTAGTCTTGTTGGAAAAGTAATTATTAAAACTAGATTTAAGCTCTTCTGATTGCGAATATTCACACAATGCAGGAGAAGCTTTAGAATTTCTATGTGCAATGCAATTTCGAGCTAATCTAAAATATTTTAAAACAGGTAAAAATTTGTCAATACTGTCTAATTCCCACTTGAATCTAGTATAAAAATTAATAACCTTTTCGTCGGAATTTTCATATTCATCATCTTTAAGTGGAATAATTTTTTGATCATCTCTTAACTTAGAGTTCCATCTTGTTATTTCAGCCTCAACACCAATAAAAAAATCATCAAGAGCAGAAAATGCACTTACCACACCTAATTCACTTACAAAACCGTACACTTGCTCTTCCGAAAATTCAGAGAAAGACCAGACAGGAGGCATATTCCAGGCCTGATCTGTTTTTGCTATTAGTCTTCCTAATTCCCTACCATCATCAAATTTATTTGCATGAGTCATGGTATTGTTTAATGATGCAGAAAGAATCTTAATTGTTATATTTATTTGTTCATGAAATAAATGGTAACCAACAAAAGGTTCTGTATTAACATTGTCTAAATTCATCCGTGAAACTCCGAAGTTTAATTATGTGTTTAACGCCTTATTATGGAGACTTCTCAGTAATGTCTGTCTCATAATTTTTTATTTAATTCGTATTAATATCAAATAATTTCAATACTTTAGAAACTATAAACAATTCATTTTTAGCAGAGGTCGGATATTTCTGAGACTCCCAAGTAATATCCAACATGTAATCTAATACTATAACCCGTAATATCAATTACTTATATAAAAATATATCGTTATCGGGCAACTACTCAGACTTCTCACTAACTATGGCAAACAACTTGAAGTTGACTTCCACATTTCGCACTTTGAAATTATGCCAATGCAATTATGTGAACGACAGGTTTGGTGGCTTATACGACTGTCAGATTTGAATTAATATATTTATTCACTTTGTTACAATAAGGTATCCACATCAATGTTTCTAAACTTTCAAACATACATTTAAAACAATACCTAAAAATAAAAAATATGTAAAAAAGGAGTTGAATTGGGGAATCGTTGGGGAATCATTGGGGAATGGACGTAAGTCGTTGATTTATAAAAACCAACAGATATTGCCCATACAGACAAACAATACAGATTTAATGTTACTTAAGTCCTTCAAAATTAATTCCTTTATTATAATCAAACACTTAACACATCC
>Ga0209396_1000459_pt1 | contig 48695 bp, 44 predicted proteins | sample GOMGulsemesocosm_6_FD_184638 | JGI IMG/M metagenome (GOLD analysis project Ga0209396, IMG submission 184638) | Methane-oxidizing microbial communities from mesocosms in the Gulf of Mexico - GOM8C Gulf of Mexico (SPAdes) (version 2) | ecosystem: Environmental > Aquatic > Marine > Cold seeps...
GGCATTATGCAATGCCATAACCTTATATTCTGGAGAAGCGATGAAAGCGCTGTCTGATCTTTACTCTCAAGTCATTACTGAACTTGGGGAAGATGTTAACCGTGAAGGGCTACTAGACACCCCTAAACGTGCCGCTAAAGCTATGAAGTTTTTAACCGGTGGTTATGAGCAGTCTTTAGAAGATATCGTCAATAATGCAGTTTTCGCCAGTGATAATGACGAAATGGTCGTTATTAGTAATATCGAAATGTACTCCATGTGCGAACATCACATGCTGCCTTTCATCGGCAAAGTGCATATTGGCTACTTACCCAACGGCAATGTATTAGGGCTTTCTAAATTTGCTCGTATAACCGATATGTTTGCTCGTCGCTTGCAGATTCAAGAAAATTTGACCAAGCAAATCGCTGATGCTGTGCAAGAAGTGACCGGTGCTCGCGGTGTTGCTGTTGTCGTTGAAGCTCGCCATATGTGCATGATGATGCGTGGCGTAGAAAAACAGAACTCCTCCATGTCCACGTCGGTCATGCTAGGTGCTTTCCGTGAGCAACCAGCAACTCGTAGTGAGTTCTTTCGCTTAATCGGAAAATAGTAAAAACGCTATTGTCCTCGGCAATAGCGCTTGGCTCCTCACTGCGCACTCATCTATACTAAAATCCTGATGAATAATCTCGATGCACAGTGAAGGAGCTAAAATTTGCAATGGATTGATGCTTGGTTCAACAATAGCGCTTTAATAGAGAGTATCGATTGGAGCTGGACTCTGGTCATTTACCTTTTGGGTATCACCGCCGCAATTGATGCCATCTGGAATGGCCGCACGTCTCAAGGCACCCTTGCTTGGGTAGTTGCCCTCACCCTCCTTCCCTTTATAACTCTGCCACTGTATCTATTTTTTGGTAGCCGTAAATTTCATGGCTATAAAAAAGCACGTAAATCGAGCTTGAAAGTACTAGAACGCTTAAACCAGCAGTACTTTATCCCACAAGCTTATCGCAGCCAGTCGCAATCGACTGCCATTACTGCACTAGAAAAACTCGCACGCCTACCGCAAACCAATCAAAATCGAGTGCAACTGCTCATTAACGGCGAGCAAACATTCAATCGTATTTTTGAAGAAATCGAAGCCGCTCAGCATTCCGTTTTGGTGCAATTTTACATCATCAATGACGATCAACTGGGCAGACGCCTGCAGCAGGCATTAATTAAAAAAGCGCAGCAGGGTCTAAAAATTTATTTCCTCTATGACGAGATTGGCAGCCCGAGCCTGAGCAATCCCTTCCTAAAACCGATGAAACATGCCGGTATTCACTGCAGTCGCTTCAATCCTTTTAAGCTGCACCAACGCTGGCAGTTAAACTTCCGTAATCACCGTAAATTAATCGTCATCGATAATAAAATCAGCTTTATCGGCGGCCACAATATCGGCGACGAATACTTAAGCCGCAATGCTAAATTAGGTCAATGGCGAGATACACATTTACAAATCGATGGCCCTGCAACCTTAGCCGCGCAGTTATCTTTTGTTGAAGATTGGCATTGGGCACAAAAGGAAATCCTTACTCTCAACTGGCAACCTCAGACGGGCAGCGTCGATAGCAAGGTGCTTATTATTCCCGGTGGCCCCGCCGATACGCTAGAAACAACGAGCTTTAGCTTTGTTCAATTGATCCAACAATCACAGCATCGCCTTTGGATCGCTACGCCGTATTTCATTCCTGATTTAAAAGTCATGGGTGCCTTACAGCTGGCTGCACTTAAAGGCATCGATGTTCGTATACTACTGCCGAAAAAAACTGATAACCCGATCCTAAATCTGGCGATGAAAAGCTATGTGGCTGAACTGAGCCAGCTCGGCATTCATTTTTATCAGTACAAGGTCGGCTTTATGCACCAGAAAGTCATGCTCATCGATCAAGAGCTTTGCTGTATTGGCAGTGCTAATTTAGATAATCGTTCGTTAAGAATTAACTTCGAATTAAACGCCATTATTGAATGTAAGGAACTGGCACGCGAAGTCGATGAGATGCTTTCTAACGATCTTAACCATTGTGAGCCTTATCCTGAGCAAACCAATTTCTGGCAACAATTATTGGCAAAAGCGGCCCGTCTTTTATCGCCTATCTTATAATCCGAACATTTGATCAGGTTAATCTGGGCCATTCATTCCTCAGATCCGCCGTTCGATTTGTCAGCCCCTAACCTGTTGCTATTGACTTAAGACTTTATAATAGAAGCCATAATAACGTTAATAAGAATTAGATTAGTTATGGTTAACCCTCTCTCAAAACGTATCAGCGCCGCCATTAATATTCCAGGTCGAAAGATGGATTTTGATTTTGATCTGAATGCCCTCCCTAAATACTGGTACAGCAACGACGCCTTTCGATCGACGTATATGGGAGCACTGTCTTGCCAGTTCCCTGAGGGGGAGCGTATGTTTATGGATGCGGTGCGTGACCACCAACATATGATCAAAGATCCGCGTTTATTAGAACAAATTAAAGGCTTCATTCAACAAGAAGCCATGCATGGCCATGAACATTCTCAGTTCAACAAACATCTAGATACCATGGGCTACCCCGCCTCCAAATACGAAGCCTTTCAGAAAAAAGAACGCATCTGGATGCGCAAATACATTCCTGCCAAACATATGTTGGCAGTGACTTGTGCGTTAGAACATTTTACCGCCATCATGGCGCATCAAGTTCTGACTAATCCTGAAGCGACTGAAGGCATGAACGAACAGTTCAAAGAATTATGGAAATGGCATGCCATTGAAGAAACCGAGCATAAAGCCGTCGCTTTCGATGTATACCAAGAAGCCGTGGGCAGCTATTGGATTCGTATCTTTGCCATGATCAATATTACCTTTATGTTCACCTTACGTACCTCTATGCTGCAGATGGTTTTTCTATGGAAAGATGGGCAGTTGTTTAAGCCTAAAACTTGGTTAAGCGGTTTTAAGTTTTACTTCAAGAAGCCTGGCATGGTGCCTAGCCTATGGCGAGATTACATTGATTATTTCCGTCGTGACTTTCACCCTTGGGATCAAGACAACCGCGAGTTATTGGTTCAATGGAATGAAGAGCATAGTAATTTCAAAATCCTTTAATACTTTTGCTAAGATCATTTTGTTCTGACAAAGGGATAGGCGGTATCTTTTGCAGTTTCTCTCATGCTAGGGTGAGTGATAAAGACAGGCAGGAGTGAATTATGAAAGATGACAATATCTTAATATTTCCGCAGTCCCGTTGCCGCTCGAGCCAAACTAACCCTGAAAGTGACGGCTCGATAGGTGTCGATAGTGCACAATATGGCTTACGAGAAAGTGAGGTGTTTTTAGCGCGCCTACTGCATAATATTGCCGAGCAATTTCACTTAGACCCCTATTACGCTTCCCAGTCCATATCCCCTTACATCCCTGGCTTGCATAGCCTAGTGGAAACCGTATTAAATTATTCTGATTCTCCTTATTGCAGCGCAGAACAACTGGATATCATTAATCAACTACTCGCAGAAACCTTAGTTAATAGCTTCCACCATGCTCAAAACTTTGCCCATGAATAAGCGCTTTTCATACTTACCATAAAAAATATTGCGGATTAGCAACGCTTAGAGTTTGCGCACAACATTTACGCTATAATGCGCGCCTAATTCGCTTCATTGAGCACAATCACCATGCTTTCAGTCAGTCGTTTATTCCCTATTTTGGCTATTATCATTGCCTTTCTCGCCTACAACGACCCAGCTCCGTTAATCAGTTGGAAAGCGTCAATCATCCCCCTGTTAGCGATGGTTATGTTTGCCATGGGCCTAACCCTACGGATCAGTGATTTCAAACGTGTCTGGAACAATCCCCAGCCTATTGCATTGGCCATTATTATTCAGTTTTCCGTCATGCCTATCGCCGCGATCCTACTCGCGAAGGCTTTTGGCTTATCAGACGAGTTGACCATTGGTATGGTCATCGTCGGCGCATGTGCAGGTGGAACTGCCTCCAACGTGATGACGTATTTGGCGCGTGGTGATGTCGCTCTTTCCGTTAGCATGACGCTCGCCTCAACACTCTGGGGGGTGTTTGCCACACCTTGGATTATTAATTTAGCCGCCGGTGAAATTATTGAAGTCGATAGCCTAGGGATTTTATTAAGTCTGATAAAAATGGTCTTAATCCCTATTATTGCGGGTATATTAATTACTCATTATCAACCGAATTTCGCCAATAAAATCAATAAATACCTAGCCGATATAGCCAGTAGCTTAATCCTAATCATCATCGCTATTGTCGTTGCATTGAATGCCGATGAAATCGCAACCCTAGGCTACGGTGTCTTTGCCGCGGTGGCTTTACACAACATCGTTGGCTTAATCAGTGGCTATACCGCGGGTAAGCTGACTCGCCAAACAGAAGTGACTTGCCGTACCTTGGCCATAGAAATAGGTATGCAAAACTCGGGTTTAGGGGTGGCACTGGCGCTTAAATACTTTGGGCCTTTAGCCGCGTTGCCGGGGGCTGTATTTAGTATCTGGCATAACATCAGCGGTTCGATTCTGGCAGGGTTATGGCGCTTACAAACCGACCTGAAAATTCGCGCGGTCGAGCAGCAGCGCAAAGCCGTCGTTAAACCCTTTGATCCATCGAAGGATTAGTGAGCAAGAGCTCTTAGTAAGAGTATCGATATATAGCTTTTTAGTGATATATCGATACTAAATATCACTAAAACATATCCATCACGACCCTCATCACTCTCCAAAAATTAGCCATACCCCCTGCCCGACTATCAACCCTTAAAACTTCCTAAGCTGGTCTAATATTTGCTCTTAGATAAGATCGATCATTGGAGCAGCGCTTTGAATATACAACACCTAACTCGCAAACAACCACGAGACTTTGTCTGGCGCGATGAATTCCAAGCATCAAGTTCAGATTGGCCCAAATGCTACCCCGGTAATAAAGTTTGGATGAATATCCATGAATATAGAGCGGCCCTTGCGGGTGATGCTTCTTATTTAAGAATACTGATCAGCGGCGACCCTGATTGCAATCTCGTTTGGGAAACGACTCCAGATGGCGCTCATGAATTACAACGAATGCTCAGACAACTACCACAGCCATTAGAATTTACTAAATTGCAGCAGCTAGGGTTTAGCTATTTTACCGATGACCAGTATTAGCAATTCGACTAATACTGGCTGGGGCTGGTAGATAGGATAGAAATAAAATGGAGTTTAAAAAGGCTTCAATGGTTTTAACAAAGTTTCTTGCTCAGCTAGCTTCAAGTCGAACACATAACGCAAACTGAAAGACCAAACATCTCCTTTCAACTCTTTTGGCAGCGCGATAAAATCAACTGAAAACTGCAACCGCTTTTCAACTTCTTGTTGCAGTATGGGTGAAATATCTCCATCCATATATTCTAGATCGGACAATATTCCAGAACGGCTCACATTAAAATCAACGCTTACAATACCCTGCTGGTTAAACTGCTTTGCCCAAGGTGGATAAGATACCGTCTCGTTAACCCGTGTACGTAACTGCCATTGATATAACTGCTGAAAATACTTTTGCTGATTCAAGGCCTTGAGCTTCTTAGATTCAGCCGCTTTTAACGCGAGGCGTTTCTTTTCTTGCTTCGACTTTTCTTGCTTCGACTTTTCATTTGCCTGAGCTTTGGCTTTTAATTTGCCTTGCGCTGCTTGATCACGCGCTACTTTAGCTAAACGAGCTTTCTTTTCAGCGGCCAAAAGACGCACTTTTTTATCTTGCTCACGCTTCTTTTTATCAGCAATTTCTTGCTGCTTAACTTTGGCGGCTTTAATTTCTTGCTGGCGAAGCGCTTCTGCAGCTTTCTTTTGTTTTATTCTAGCTAGATTTTTTTCTTCTACGCTTAAAAACCATTTTCCAACCGCTTTTATACGCTGCTCATCTACTAGCACGGCTGATATATCGACTAACTCAGCTTCTGGACGCTGTATACCCGATATTTTTTCACGAAAGATTCGATTAGGTGAAAATTTACCCAACCAAGTATTCAAAATATAGTTATAAAATTGCTTATTCGGGGTTTTAAAAACCGAGTGCCCATTAAACGTTAATTCACTGCCTGATTCCGGCTGAAAAGAAATTAGAATCTCATCACCGGCCACTAAACTGGCTTGAGGGAATTCTGTAAATAGCGCTAACGCTGATATTAAATCTGGATTGTTTGAAGGCTCATTATTGATGGCGATATTATTTTGCCATTGAGCTTTCCACTTACGAGACGACCAACGACGGCTAGTCACCTTAATTTTTATTTCCTGTGATCCGGCATAATCAATAATAACCGCACTATCTACATTCGTATCGTCCACATATAAACTGGCGATATAGTACTCAATGCCCAGCGCTTTATAGGTTGCAGCGCCTTTAACGTTTAAAGTCGAGTACGCTGCATGAGCGACTTGTACAGAGGCAAGTAAACATAGCAGAAAGAGATTAAAAATAACAAACGTGCGTTTGACCATAGTGATCACAATATAATTATCCATTTACTTTAGGCCAAAAAAAATTTAAGCGACCTAATTAAAAGTCGCTTAAATTATCAAGGTACATCCTAATACTGATGTACAACCTTGATTGTACCATCAACGTCAGATGAATCGATATATCCAATTAAGCTAGGATCATTCGCCACTAACGCTTTTAGCTCAGCTGCACTGCCGATATCTTCTGGCGCTTCGCCTTTACCTGAAAAGCGCAGTCTAGACCAGTATCCACTCAATTGGCTTTCGGATTTAGATAAGAAGTCACGGTTAAATGCTTCTCTAGCGTAATCGCCCTGCTTTAAATAGAGAGGCGTAACGTCTGTACCATCAGGAAAATCAGATACCTTACCTAAAAAGATTCGAGTAATTAAATCTTTATCGATACTGGTATAGCTGTTGTTATTCTTAAGGCTAACAATCACCGCAGTCTCTGCGTGGGACAAGGAAGCTAGAACAGGGGTTAGAAGCAAAGCACTAACCATTAAACGGTTAAAATATTTCATAGTTCTGTCCTTAAAAGATCACGTCGATGGCAAAGCTGTACAACATAGCGTGATCGCCTTTTACACCCTGGTGTATAAGTTCATCATGATACTGAGCTTCTACTTTCAGCGCGGTATTCACATCATAATCATAACGTAGGCCCAAAGTGACACTCTTATCTTCACCCTGTAGATTTAAAGCTTTTTGCAACTTACCAGAATCACCAGAATTTAAGACATCGCGAGAATTCGAATAGGTTAAGTGCGTAGTCGTGCTGCCAATTCGTTTAGCTACAGAAGCCAACCAAGCACGGTTATCAACCAACAAACCGCTTTCATATTCAATGGCGGTTACTTCAGTAATAAAACTGTAGTCACCGTTATCATAAGTTACTGCCGCGTTATAGAAATCTGCAGTATGACCATCGAAGGCAAATTCTTCAGCAGCATCAACATCTAGACCCATTTGCTGAGATAAAAGCAACGCGCCCGTTTGACCTTGATCAATTCGACGAGTTTTATCAAAGTTAGCCTGAGCTTCGCCCAATGCAGTACCAGCAGCTTGAAGTGCTGCACCCGTTTCTTGAGTCGGGGCGCCATTAAAAGCAGCCTGCGCAATAGTCGCAGTCTGAACCGCTGCAATATAAGCAGTATCAACTTCAGTATCCAACGTCATTTCTGTACGCTGACCACCAAGGCGGAATCCCCAATCACCATACGTAGAGTTAAGCGAGATACCCGCCATATTTCTAAGATCGGCTTTATAGTCTTCATCAAAGATATTCAGTTCATCAGTTAAACGACCGTAGTTAACCTGAATACTGTTATCTAAACTTCCAATTGAAAAACGCTGAGTGAAATCGACACCGTCAAAAGAAGAAAACGGGATATTATAGATATCAGAAGGTAGACGAACCCAGTTATAGGCATAACCCACTTCTAAGAATTCTGAATAATAAAAGAATGGAATACGTAAACGGCCCATACGAGCAGTAAAGTCTTCAGTGGCTTGATAAGAAACAAATGCCCATGCAGCTTCTGTCTTAAAATCATCGGTTCCACGAGAAACAAGCTGACCTGTTGCTGTCGTTTTATCGTTAACCTGTTTTGAAACCTGTAAAGCAAGAATAGTATCTTGTTTAAAGTTACCTTCCCCTTCAAAGCCTTCAATGGTCACTTTATCGTTATCTAAAATACCCATACCTACGCTCATGAAGCCATAGATATTTAGATCGCTGCTTTTTGCTTGAGCTGAAGAAGCTGCTACTAGAGCAACCACAACAGAACCAACTATTGATCCTATACGCATTATTCACCTCCTAAATTTTTGCGAATTCTAAGATCTTTGTATGAGTTTGTCTCTGTCTTTTTGCGAAAGTTACATAAAATAACATTAAAATTTGAACTTATTACGAGTTTGCTGGATAAGGCCGCTATTACCCACGGTTAATAGCGGGAAAATAATTCACAAGCCAGACTTCATCCAATTGATTCAGGCCATCTTGCATTCGTAGAAAACAATGATTTTGACTAAGCTCATCACCTATTTTTAATAATTGCCTCGGTTTTATCTATTAAGCAATTAATGTTTAATGTAGATATAGAGTACTTAAAATAGGATATAGGCCATGACCATAGAATTTCGACATGCCAAAACGGATGACATTGTAGCAGTACTCAATCTTCATTACCGATATCAAGCTGATTCTATTAATGAAGAAGACAAAGAAGATGGCTTTATTACAACCGCTTTTAATGCAGATCAATTAGCAGAATTAATTGATAATGAAAAAGGCCTATTTGTTGCCGTTAAAGAAAACGAAATCATAGCCTACGCAATGTCAGCATCGTGGGAGTTTTGGTCGCGCTGGCCGATGTTTGCCCATATGGTCAAAAACCTATCAAATCTACATTACGCCGGACAAACATTAAGCAGAGAAAATTCTTATCAATATGGCCCCGTATGCGTTGATAAATCCGTTAGAGGTCAAGGCGTGTTTGAAGACATCTTCAATTATTCGCTACAGGCTATGTCTAAAAGGTATCCCACTTTGATAACGTTTATTAATAAAATAAACCCACGCTCTTATGCCGCGCATACCCAAAAGGTAGGCTTAGATGTCATCCATGAATTTGAATATAACAATAATCAATATTATGAACTGGCGTGCTCAACATCAAAGATAACGAAATCAAGTGGTGAATAAATGATTACTTGCGACCAGCACGACTACATAGAAATAGCATGCACATTTCGATACCCCATTAAAATAACGACGAAGCAAGGCGCTATTATTGAGTGCATTGCTTTAGATACAACGCTAAATGAAAATAGATCAGAGTGTATGAAAGTCGATATAAAAGGAGATAAATATTTGGTTGTTATAGACGACATTTCAACGCTAGAGATTTGTATTGAGAACCCACACTTTCAGACTGTTTCTTTTAACTAGCAGACAATCTGATTAACGAACGCCCTTCATTTTAATCGGCTAAAATCAGCTGCAACCTCATCGACGCCATTTTAATGATGCCCGAACCTAATGCAGACCTCCAGCGCCGACATTAGCGACAGCCTAAAACAAAAGCGCGATATCAGTTGTTTCGAAACAACTCTATCCACTGTGCTAACCACCGTGGCCAGTCGTAATAAGTTAACCATCGCCAGCGAATTTGGCAGCATGGTGATCGACACCTAGACCAAACAGACGAATCAGATTTATCGTTTATTGCCCGCTTGGGTGAACTGAATGACTCAGCAGCATCAAATCAGACCACATAATATTTATGCCCGCAGCCTAGGCTAAACAGCAACAGGGGCCAACATCAACGCGGTAAAAATAGTGATGGATCAATGCGAAGACTACTGCGACCAAAAACGAAAAATCACCTACACAGGGGTTAAAGCATTTTGGAACGATGCCGCCTATGGCAAACGCACAGCCGAAATAGCCGGCGACGATACCAACCCATTTGTAATTCGTAGAAGCTTCCGATCGCTAGACCAGGCAAAGAATGCAGCAAAGGCAAAATGGGCGGCACTGCAGCGCGAAGATGTGCGGGTTGAATTATCACTAGAGCATGGCAACCCATTAATCGTACCCGAATCACCCCTTGAACTGCAGGCAGGGTTTATTGACGAAATGAAAGCGCTAGACCTTGTGATCTATCGCATTGTTCACGACATAGATGAAAGTGGGTATAAAACTAGTTTGGAGGCTGAGAAGAGAAGTTAGGGGTTGCTACCCATCATTTAAAATACAACTGCTCCATCTGCTATTTTTGATTTTGTTATTAATAGACTGTAACATCTTCGGAAAATCAGCAGGAATAGCCGAATGATTTCAAAGAACATTTCACCTCATTCGCCTTTCCCATATATAAGTAATTATGCAAACACCGTTCGCATAGATCACTGTTAGGTGCATGAGGCTCATTCATAGAATATGCTTGATAACAAATTATGCCCGTATTGTGCTAAATCTATTAACTTCGAAAAAATTGAGAATGATCCATTTGGAAAATCTGTTGAACACTTGATTCCGAATGCGGTAACTACACGAAAGCGCAAGAATGATGAAGGTGATTTCAATGCGCATAGATCTTGCAATATGAAAAAAGGTTCTCTTGATGAACTAATTGGAAAATTTTCGCGCTTACAGAGTAGTACCCCAAATATATCTTTGGGTGCTCTTAGAAAAGAGCTTGAATCGAAAAAAAATACTAGATTCTATAGGGCGCTAAATGATGACAGAGTTCGTGGGGGCGAAAATGGTGTAAATATACCCAACCCAGTCTCGGGTGAAGAAATCATAGATTTTCTGACCTACATAGCCAAGGGTCTATATTTTAAGCAGTTTGCTTTCCCGCTGAATATTAAAAAATTTGAAATAATTCCGGGGTTTATTCCTAGTCAAAAAATCAAACACTTAGAGTCTGAGTATGAACAAACGAATGGAACAAACCCTTTCAGGGACTTGGAGAAAAATAATATTGCTAAAACAGTGGATTCAGAATATACAGTTCTTGTGAGTGAGAATGGAATGAAATATCTCATATTCTTACATGATTACACTGTTTTTAATGTTGACGTTATTAGAAAAGGCTGCACCTCAAAGGGAAAGGCGATCAAGGCTCGACGAGAATTAATCAATCTTTTTGGCGGTTCGAAAAAATGCACTTGATACACCTAATGACCTACGAATAGAAATTTATAAAATTAGAAAAAAAATTAGGAATATGGCTGCGCATGGTAGAGCAGACCCTAGAAATACTGGTAAAAGCGACTATCAAGACAATAGAAGAGTTTTAAAAGTATCTGGGATCTTTGGACAAAAAGCCGATCAAGAAATTTTAAAAATCGAACTGGAACGAGTGAAGTGGTCAGTAATTCTGTACATGCCCATAGATTTTTTTAAGCAACGGCCTCTACTGCTGTTGGCGATAAGTAATTATTATAACTATGCCCTCCCTGGACACCCAAACAAAGCCAATACCCCGTATGCCGAATTCCTCTAGTAGTAATGGATAGATAGAAGGATGCGGAAAGTTTTTGCCCGCCTTAACCTCACGCGCGGTACCGATCTTTTCCCAGGCATAATAGGTCGATTCATGAATTATTTTAAACCCATAATTCATTAAGTACGTATTAATATGATCGACTTTATACGGAACTGATAAACCCGCCTCTTTTCTAGCAGACCGCAATCGATCACCGAAGCCCCTGATCATATTGCACCTTTTGACTTGTTATTTTTCTACGTCACAGACAACTTTTACATTTCTTTCCATGCTGGACAAAAATCAAAAACGTTACTGTTAATTGAGATCTAATTTACTACTGGGAAATAGCCGATAAGGAAATTAATGCAAAGTAATGTGATGCAGCTAACCAATGAAATGCGCTTCTAGGATGGTTTGTTGCTTATTGACTGAATACTGAGTGAAAGGGGCTTGAATGATTTAGGGATAAATTTCTGTAGAAAAAGAATATGAAATATATTTTTTGAAATTTTGAATAGAATATTGGAGATTGTATCTTTGAATGATTTTATAAAACTGGGGATTTTTAACGAAGTAAGAGGCTCGAAGACTTTGCCATTTCGCTTCAGTTCTACCCTAATGTTGCAGAAGGATAAATAAACACTGAGCGTAAGTGGCGGTGAGGGAGAGATTCGAACTCTCGAACGGTTACCCGTTACACGCTTTCCAGGCGTGCGCCTTCGGCCACTCGGCCACCTCACCTTTATACCTACCTAGACGTCCTGTCTAGCTGCAACCTGTGCAGAGGCGCGTACTATACTCAGCCCCCTGCTCAGCGTCAAGCCCCTAAATGCAGCTTTTTATTTCTAATGCTTTGTTTTTAAACGATTTGTTATTAAAGCACTGGCCAATCTTGGACAAAATCTGCAATTGCCAATTCTGGTGGCTGCTTCAATTTACAATTTACGTGCCCTAGATAGATGAAACCAAGAATTTCTTCATTATCTTGTAAGCCTAAAGATGCTTTAACATCCGGATTATAAGCCATTTCACCCGTGCGCCAGATAGCGCCTAAGCCCATTGCGTAGGCGGCCGTTACTATGTTCTGAATACCTGCGCCAACCGCTAAGCGCTGCTCTACTTCTGGCACCTTGGCATCTTTTTGAATATTGGCAATGGCGATAATCATTAAAGGGGCTCGCTGAGGCATTTTCTTCAACTTAGCAATTTTCACCTCATCTAAATCTGGAGCCTTCTTTAAACCCGCAGCGGCAAACACTTCGCCTAATGCCAACAAACCTTGCCCACGTACCGTAAGGTAGCGCCAAGGCCTCATCCAAGCATGGTCTGGCGCCCTAAAAGCGGCTTTATACAACAACTCAACTTGCTCTTGAGTCGGACCAGGCCCTGTTAACTGGGCAACTGATACCCTTTCTGTTATCGCTGTAAGTGCATCCATTTATGTATATTCTGTCGTGGCAAATAAGAGAGATTATCATCTTATGCTGAAGCCATGGCAATAACCACGACAAATAACCAACTCTGCTTGCCTAATCCTATAGAATGAGGGTAAATAGCCTTACATAAGTACTGATATAGAGATTATGAGCAAAGAGAGTACGACTGATTTTAGTGAAACTAGCATGCCGATGCAGGACTATATAGCCCGCGTTCTGGGGTATGCCGCTGCCGGCATCACACTGATTATTGGCACATTCATTGGATATTTTGATAGTAATATCATGTGGGTTGGCTTAATTGCCTTACTCTACCCCCATTTATTACAGTATTTAACGCGTTCTTTTCGCTCTCGCCACCCTTATGGCACACGTCAGATTTTAATTCATGGCGATGCCATTTTATGCGGCTTAATGTTAGCGCTGATTGGCTTTCCACTTGAACTTACCATCCTATTTCTCATAATGATCAATACCAGCTTCATTGTGGTCGGTAGTATTACCGCTTGGACTTTCTGTGTTATTTCTTTATTCATCGGCGCAGCACTGGGCGTTTTAGGCTTTGGCTTTACACCCGCAAAAGATATCCCAACAGAAGTATTTGTCGCTGCCTCTTTAGGCGTCGGTATGCATTTAGCGATTACCGCATTTAATTCACACCGCCAAGCACGTGACTTAATGCGCCTAAAACGTAAGTTCCAAGGCCAGGTTGAGCGCTTCCAACAGCTTTCGCACAAGGTTTCTAAATACATTTCGCCACAAATTTGGGAATCAATATTCTCAGGTCGTAAAGAAGTTCGATTAGAGACTCAGCGTAAAAAATTGGTGGTTTTCTTTTCTGACATTGTTGGCTTCACTGCCCTATCTGAGCAAATGGAAGCTGAAAGCCTTACCGACGTACTGAATACGTACTTAACCGAAATGTCGAAAGTAGCCCTTAAACACGGCGGCACCATCGACAAATTTATCGGCGATAGCGTGATGGTTTTCTTTGGCGACCCTAAATCAAATGGCACCAAGCGTGATGCTTTAGCCTGTTTGGCCATGGCCATCGACATGCGACGCCACATGCAAATCTTGCGTAAAAAATGGATGGATCAAGGTATTAAAACGCCACTGCAAATTCGTATGGGCATCAATACTGGCTATTGCACTGTCGGTAACTTTGGTACTGAAAGCCGTATGGATTACACCATTATTGGCAAAGAAGTAAATCTTGCTAGCCGCCTCGAAAGTAATGCAGAAGCCGGTGAGATTCTTATCTCTGAAGAGACCTACAATCTTATTAAAGATAAGATCATGTGCCGCCTCAAGGGCAAGATAGAAATGAAAGGTTTTTCTCAGCCAGTGGCAACGTATCAGGTTATCGATTTCCGCCGTGACCTAGGCTCCAACCCAAGCTTCATAGAACACGACTCTGAAGGTTTCTCGCTGTACTTAGATACCCAGAAAGTTAAAAGCTATGACAAAGATCGTATCGCTGATGCTTTAGAAAGTGCAGCCAAGAAAATTCGCAATAAAATCATCGCCTAGCCTGACCTGCAACCTCAAGCATTAAGCCGCTATTTAAATAGCGCACCATAAAAAGGCCCGATACTTTGCATCGAGCCTTTTTATTTGTCTAAACTTTTCACCCAACCCTCACCAAACTACTGACGAATCGTTCTAAAGTTAATTGCTTGCTTTTCTTTGATCGAACTCCTCATCGGATTAATATCCAAACCACCACGGCGTACATAGCGAGCATAGACGGTTAGAGTTTCAGGCTTACAACGAGTCCAGATATCCCAAAAAGTACGCTCAACGCACTGTTCATGAAAGTCTTGATGAGTACGCAACGAAACCAAATACGTTAACAATGACGCTTCTTCGATATGTGCGCCCTTATACTCAATGTAAATTGAACCCCAATCTGGCTGCCCTGTAACAGGACAATTAGATTTCAACAAGTGACTAACCAGCACCCCCTCAAAGACAACACCCGTCGGCTCGCCATCCGCTTTTACAGCCAACTTCAGTACAGTAGGATCCAACTCATATCGATCCATCGTAATATCTAAATCATCAATGCATACCGACTTAGGCTCGACCGGGAAATTATGCTGTAGCGATAGAATAGCGACCTTAACCGCACCACCCGCCGCCGCAGACAAATCCTTAACCATGCGCTGTTCAACACTGGCTTTGTTGGCAAATTTAGTCTGGTTATAAGAGTTTAAATACAACTTAAACGACTTTGATTCTATTAAGAAAGGACTGGTCGCAGGTAGACGAAACTCCGCCATGGCAACCTGTGGAATCCCTTTATCATTCAACCAAGAAACCTCATAACCATTCCAGACATCCTCACCAAAAAAAGGTAACGAATCACGATCAATACCCGCAGCCTTCCAGCTTTCCGCACGAGATATCGGAAACAATAACGTCGGATCATAACTGTCGATATAAGCCGAACTTTTGCCCAATGGATTACTTTCACTGTGTACCGATGCCATTTAAAAATACCTTAAATTCTATAAATCTTTAACTTTAACTTTAACTTTAACTTTAACTTTAACTTTAACTTTAACTTTAACTTTAACTTTAAAGCTAGCTGCGCATGCCTGTGCCGCGCTTCAATAACCAAACACTAATACTCGAAAGCACGACAATAAAGCCCACCAGCATTGTAATAGAGACCAAAACGTTGACGTCAGAAATACCCAAAATACCATATCGAAAACTATTCACCATATACAGAATAGGATTTAGCATTGAAACATCCTGCCAAAACTCAGGTAACAACGAGATCGAATAAAACACCCCACCCAAGTAGGTTAGCGGCGTAATAATAAACGTTGGGATAATCGTAATATCATCGAACTTAGTCGCGAAAATCGCATTAATAAAGCCCCCCAGCGCAAACAACATAGCCGATAAAATCGTAACTATAATGATCACTGGTAGGTTATGCACCTGCAAGTCCGTAAAATAAAGCGATAACAGAGTAACAATAATGCCCACCATCACCCCTCGTACAACGCCACCGACAACATATCCCGCTAAAATAACCGAAGGGAAGACCGGAGAAACCATCAGTTCTTCAATGCAGCGCTGAAATTTATTACCGAAGAAAGACGAGGCAACATTGCCATAGGCATTCGTTATGACACTCATCATAATCAAGCCAGGAACGATGAAAGACATGTAATCCACCCCCCCCATTTCTCCGATACGCGAACCAATTAAATTACCGAAAATAATAAAATACAACGTCATCGTAATCGCTGGCGGCAATAAGGTTTGCTGCCAAATACGCATAAAGCGACGTACTTCTTTAATCACAATGGTACTGAAAGCAACCCACTGAATCGCTAATAGACTTTTATTGCCAATCATTTAGATGCCTCCTGGTTCTTCGCTTCATTCTTAGCATCACTACTAGCTTCACCATTTTTATCACCCTGGCCTTTATGCTCCTGCACCAAACCGACAAATAACTCTTCTAAACGATTCGCCTTAGTTCGCATACTGCGGACTTGTAGGCCAGCGTCCATAAGGAGGACAAAAACCTCATTCAGGTTCTGCCCTTTCTCCATCGTAATTTCAACACAATCGTCACCGACAAAGGCAACTTGATATTGGGGCAACTCAGGCAGACGAGCCAGATCCCCCTCGACATCAAACACAAATGTTTCCGTCGTTAGCTGGCTCAATAAATCACGCACACTGGTATTTATGACAATTTCGCCAGTATTAATAATGGCAATGCTCTTACACAGTTGCTCAGCTTCTTCTAGATAGTGCGTGGTCAAAATAATCGTAGTGCCTTCTTCGTTGAGTTTTTGCATAAACTCCCACATAGAACGGCGTAATTCGATATCGACCCCTGCGGTTGGCTCATCCAGGATCAAAACCTGGGGCTTATGGATCAATGCCCTAGCAATCATTAAGCGGCGCTTCATGCCGCCTGACAACATACGTGAAAGTTCATTGCGCTTATCCCACAAGTCGAGCGCCCTTAACAAAACTTCTGCATATTCCGCTACTTGCTTAGCGGTTAGGCCGTAATAACCCGCCTGAGTAATAATAATGTCATACACTTTTTCAAACTGATTAAAGTTAAATTCTTGCGGAACCACACCCAGACATTGCTTAGCAGCAAAACTATCCGTCACTAAGTCGTGCCCCATAATAGAGACACTGCCACCGGTTTTTTGCACTAAAGAGGACACAATGCCCAAAGTTGTCGACTTACCTGCGCCATTTGGCCCTAACAAAGCGAAGAAATCCCCTTGCTGAACGGTTAAATCGATACCTTTTAATGCTTTAAAGCCATTTCCATAGACTTTCTCTAGCCCTTGGATGGATAATGCAGCCGTCATATTAAACCTTTATCAAAAATATTTAAGATAGAACCATTTAAGATAGAATCAAAAAGAGTAGAAAGAATGAACCAACGGCTCGCCTACCATGTAGAACTATTAAATCTATTATCAACCCAGCTAAGTAAGATGGAGCAACTAGATCAAGAGTACAATCAAGAAAATACTATTCTACAACAACTTAGCCAGTTGATTGAGTCTTTAAAGGACCCTTCAGAGCAACAGTCTGGTTCAGCCATTTTCGAAGGTCAGCAGTGGCTACACCGCTTTTTGACTCACAACCCTGAACTGGCCCCAGCCATTCACCGCGACTTATTGTGGTTCTTTGGCGGTGATTGCCTTCACTTTATGCCTGACGACGAAATTGAGAAGTATCAATTACTTGATGATGCGATGGCCGAAGCTATGCTGCGTAATGCGCCGTTTAACTACACCTTGTCACGAGAGGCTATTTTCAAATAGGCAGCGCGCACCAAATTAGCCTCGCCAACGGCATTAACTTTTAATAAATAAGAGCTAATGAAGTCTGCGGGGCTTTTTATGCCCACAATTTATGATGAGCGTAAACGACAGACATAAAAAAAGCCGCTTCAGTTACCTGAAACGACTTTTAGAATTTGGAGCGGAAAAGGAGACTCGAACTCCCGACCCCAACCTTGGCAAGGTTATGCTCTACCAACTGAGCTATTTCCGCATGAATGATTCAACTGATTCCTCAGCAGAACAACAACTTCACTTGTTATTCTAGGCCTTGTCAATACGTTCTTTCCGAAGAAAGAATGGTATCCCCAAGGGGATTCGAACCCCTGTTACCGCCGTGAAAGGGCGGTGTCCTAGGCCTCTAGACGATGGGGACACACCGTTTGAGTGATGTGCATTCTACACATCAAATTTTTATTTGCAACAAATTTCTTTGCAAATCAACAACTTATCTTTAGCCTAGTGAAGATAAGTTATTTGGAGCGGAAAAGGAGACTCGAACTCCCGACCCCAACCTTGGCAAGGTTATGCTCTACCAACTGAGCTATTTCCGCACACACATTGAGTAAGCTACGTACTGATACCAGTCTTCCGAAGAAGGATGGTATCCCCAAGGGGATTCGAACCCCTGTTACCGCCGTGAAAGGGCGGTGTCCTAGGCCTCTAGACGATGGGGACGTCTTGTCTCTCTCAATGGCGCGCATTCTATGGATGATCTGCATTTGAGTCAACCCCTTTTTTACGTCTAAGCTATATTTATATAAATAAACCCGAAAACTAACCAAATACAGGGTAAATAAGAGATATGTCGACTTCTACCTTAGTTATCATCGCTGTTTTGATCTGCGTTATATGCGTTACTTGTCTCTGGGTAGTACAGCTCCGGCGTCAAAGAGCCATTGAGAGAGCGCGCAAAACAATCATCTATAACGCTCAGATCAATCAATTACAGCAAATTGCAGAAACGACAGCGCCGTACCTTGACGACTCTCTCATTAAATTTCTAGCCAAACGCATTATTTACAACGGCCAATTGCTATCAAACAATAAAATAATTCCTGACAAACGCTGCCATCATACGATTGAACTTGCCCAAGGCTGGCTAACCGAACCTAAAAGTTTGCGCAAGCAAGCTCGTAAAGGCAAAAAAGAGAGCCAGCAAAAAAGCCTCACCCTACTCAAATCCATCATCCAGCATATTCGCCAAGGCGTAATGGAGCATCAGGTTAGTCGCATCGAGGCCAAGCAACTCGCTCACGCCGCAAAATTCAGCAAGATAAAGCTAAGCTGCCAACACAACCGACTACTTGCTGAAGAAGCTTTAAAAGCAGGTGAGCTACAACAAGGCATCTCCTTATTGAAGAAAATGAAAGTATTGCTGAATAGAGTATCCCCCCTACCCAACGACTTACAACAGCAACTGATTGAATGCCAAGGCTTAATTGATACCACCCAACAAAGCCTAAATGAGCAAAATGAAAATTCAAGTAGCAAACGTTTGGAGGAAGAATTCGATAAACAAGAAGAGCAAGATCAGGACTGGCAGAAGAAACAGCTGTATGACCAATAGATTTGTAACAATGGTTATCTTCCACACATCACAATAAACTATCATGCTAGTATCAATAACCCCCTTTCAATCGCTATGTCGTCGTCAGTAGTAAAAGCAGGATGCTGTGTTATGTGGTCAAAGTTTCAAAATCATCTAGCGCTTATAGCTGCCCTCTACACAGTAATAACCGCAGCATTATTAGGTGTTTTAATTGGCAGCTTTCAAGTTTGGTCCAATTTCCAAGAACGAAACCAGCACTTCCAAGATTCCCTACAAACCGTTATTTCAACAACACTGCCCTCTTTCGGCTTAGCAACCTACAACTTCAACATCCATCTAAATCAACAATTAGTCGATAGCCTTGCCGCCCACCCTGACATTATTTACGCATCTATAATTGATACTAAAGGCAGCGAGCTGGCGATTGCCAGCGTTGATCAAACTTGTTCAACTTCAGATTTAGGCGCATTACTTTATAGCAGCAACAATCAATACGAATACCCTATGCGCTATCAAGAAACATTATTAGGAAAGCTCATTATTGAAGTCAATCATTGCAAGCAAACAGAACTGTTCTTCATCGAAGTAAAAAGCACACTCATTTCCAACCTCATACTCAGCATCAGCATCGCGTTATTCATTTACATTATTTTTTATAACCTGGTAAGCCAGCCCATCAGTAATCTGGTGCGACGCTTACAAAATATTGATCCCACGGCCATTGAATATTCCAGCATTCAACTGTTAAACAGTAATCGACAGGATGAAATTGGTTCACTGATCAATCACTTCGCCAACTTATTGCGCACAACCCATGATCACATCAGCCGACTAAAATCCGCTGAGCATACCATTAACAATTATTCGACCAACCTTGAAGACCTCGTGGCCAAAAGAACCAAGGCGCTAACGGGGATTAATCGCCAACTAAAAGAAGTTAACCAAGAGCTAGAGCAATCGCAAAACTTATCTCAACGCCTCAATCAAAGCCAGTTTAAATTATTAAGCAATCTCAGCCATGAATTCCGCTTCCCGATAACCACAACAATACAAACCTTAAGTTCACTACAAGATAATTGTAAAACCGCAGCGGATCACTCGATATTACAAAGTTCAATCAAGCAAAACGAAGCTATTTTATCGTTGCTCGCAGAACTTGATGGTATTGCCAGCTTGAGGAATGATCTCAACAAACTGAATATCAGCCCTTTTAGCTTCAAACGCATATTTTCAAACATCGAAAGCGTATTTAATCAAAAAGAATGCCCTTGTACACTTACCATTCACTACGACACCACCGTTTCGAGTAGCCATATCGGCGACATCCAGATGATTGAGCCGCTACTATTCAATCTCATAGCCAATATTTATTACTGCTCGCCTGATCAACGCATCAATATAGATATTTCCGAAGCCAACCAAAGCATATTAGTTAAACTGTCCGCGCCGCGACTAATGATCAATGAACATCTATTTGAACAAATGATTTTACCCTTTACCAATTCATTTCAGACGTCGAGACTCACCGCTCTAGGACTCGCGTTTGCAAAGGACCTGGTTGAAATACTAGAAGGTGAAATTCGTCAAAGTAGTAATTCACAAAACGAGCATGAACTCTTTTTACAGCTGCCGTTACTATCCAGCGATGAACAACTGCATAAAATACGGCAACGACTGCCCAGTGGCGGTATTCGAATCAATGTATCGCAGCAACTGCACGCTGACCGAATTATCGATTCACTTGAATTGTGGAAACTACCGTTTCAAATTTCTGCAAGCTCTATCCGCGAGCCGGTAATCTTAATTACCGACAACGAAAATAATTGCCAAGATGCGGCTTTCATTATTGGATTGGGCCAGCAATATGATCAGGTTGAGATGCTAAACGATGTCAAAGTTGTTGCATTAAAGACAATCAATGAAGGGATTCTGTTTAACATAATGGCCCGAGCCTGCAGCCAACTACAGCAAGACCAAACTTCAACCCAACTCCCGCGCATCTTATTGGTTGAAGACAATGCAATTAATCGCATGGTAAGCCAACGCTTTCTTAAAAACCTTAATACCGAAATAGAGATAGCAGAAGATGGCCGTGAAGCATTGAATATTTGTAATAATAAGAAGTTTGATTTGATTTTTATGGATTGCCAAATGCCGGTTATGGATGGTTTTCAAGCAACACGACAAATTCGCCGCTCCCCCCTCAACCAAACAACCCCTATTATTGCATTAACCGGGCTGGATTCTGAGAACGAGCGACAAGCATGTCTGCAGGTAGGAATGAATGACTTTATCACTAAACCCTTCACTCAAGAGCAACTGCAGAACGCCATTATTCAATGGATTTCTAGCGAAAACGAAGACAAGCAGACATCACTCTAACCGAGTGATTTCAGCATCGCCTTTAACGTTTCTCTTAACGTAATCAACTGCTCAGCCTGCGTACTCTCCTCCATCCCTTCCGCGCCCTCTAAATCCACATTTGCTTGGCATAATAAAGCCTGAGGAATGTGCTTCGCAGCGTCTCTTAAAGCCCGCCCTTCTGCCGTCAAACTCACAATGACTATGCGCTCGTCTTGCTCGCTACGCTGGCGATTCAACAAGCCTTTGGCTTCCATACGTTTAAGTAACGGTGTCACAGTACCCGTATCAAGTTTCAGCTTGTCAGTGAGCTGACTGACGACCAACCCCAACTGCTCAACTTCCAGCCCTTGCCACATCACCAGCATCACTAGATACTGAGGATAGGTAAGATCCAGTGGCTTTAGCAGCGGCGTATAATTTTGAATCACCTTACGCGACAAGCTGTACAAGCTAAAACACAGCTGATTATCAAGATGAAGCTCTGGGTACTGCGTTATCGCATGATCATTGATATCTTTCGCCATAATATTGCTCAACTAGCCAATGCTGCCTCAATGTCGCCTTTTAAAGCTTCTGGCTTAGTCGTTGGCGCGTAGCGAGTGACTTGCCCTTGTTTATTGACTAGGAACTTAGTGAAGTTCCACTTAATCTTTTTCGTTCCCATAATGCCCGGAGCCTGTACTTTTAGCTCTTGATATAAGGGTGCCGTATTATCCCCATTCACTTCTACTTTTGAAAACATAGGGAAGCTCACGCCATAATTTTTCTGGCAGAAACTTGCGATTTCGCTATCCGCGCCCTTCTCTTGCTCACCAAACTGGTTACAAGGAAAACCTAATACAACTAAACCCTGCTCTTTATATTCGGCATACAAGGCTTCAAGCCCTTCGTATTGCCCAGTGAATCCGCACTTACTGGCAGTATTCACAATGAGTACGGCTTGGCCTTCGTACTGTGAAAGATCCTGCATTTCGCCGGATAACAAAGGCATTTCTTTATTGAGTAATGACATGTGAATATCTCTCTATTTATTAGCTTAGTTTAGCTTAAGGATATTAAGCGGTACAAAATCATATTGTGCAAAATACTTATGACAAAAGATACTATCAAAGAAATACGAAAGTACAAGATAATAAATCCTGCACTCCCTCCTCTAGCTTACGACTCTTTATCAGCTTTACGCTCATCCAAATGGATAGAAGCCGAGTTAATGCAATAACGTAATCCAGTCGGTGCAGGCCCATCTGGGAAAACATGCCCTAAGTGAGCATCACAGCGCTTACAGACAACTTCGGTACGAATCATAAAGTGACTGACATCGCTATGCTCTTCAACAGCATCCTCGGAGGCCGTCTGATTAAAGCTCGGCCAGCCGCAGCCCGCATCAAACTTACTCTCAGACTCAAACAATACCTCACCACAGCAAATACACTGATACTGCCCGGCTTTTTCGCAATCATGATACTTACCCGAAAAAGGCTGTTCGGTACCTTTCTCGCGAGTGACAAAGTAACTTTCATCATCCAATTGCTCTGCCCACTCATCTGGACTTTTTATAATTTTGTCTTTGCTTGAAGTCATTATCTACTACTCACTTTCAATCTCTGTAAATTTCCATCATTCAAGGGTATCATTAGCCGTTTCTATATTATGTGACTTTTATTAAGGCGGAATGCGTTCCATGCAGGATATTCTCAAATCCAACAAACTGGCTAATGTTTTTTACGATATCCGTGGGCCCGTTGCGCATGCCGCCAAGAAAATGGAAGAAGACGGCCATCGAATTCTAAAATTGAATATCGGCAACCCGAAACCTTTTGGCCTCGATGCTCCCGAAGAAATTATTCAAGATGTTATTCTAAACCTACCCGATTCTGAAGGCTATTGCGATTCTAAAGGCCTGTTTTCTGCGCGTAAAGCGGTCATGCAATATTGCCAGCAAAAAGGCATCAAAGACGTCGGCATGGAAGACATTATTTTAGGTAATGGCGTTAGTGAACTCATCGTCATGTCGATGCAAGGCCTACTAAACAGTGGTGACGAGGTATTAATTCCTTCCCCTGACTATCCTCTCTGGACAGGCGCCGTTAGTTTAGCCGGTGGCACCCCCGTTCACTATCATTGCGATGAAAGCTCCAACTGGTTTCCAGATATGGATGATATTCGCAAAAAAGTGAACAAAAACACCAAGGCCTTGGTATTAATAAATCCGAACAACCCGACCGGTGCCGTTTATCCTGACGAAGTTCTATTAGAACTTATTCAGATTGCCCGCGAAAACAATCTGATTGTTTTTTCGGATGAAATTTACGATAAGATTTTATTCGATGGTGCAACCCACACCTCAACGGCCTCTTTAGCCGACGACCTGCTATTCATCACCTTTAATGGTCTGTCTAAAAACTATCGCCTGGCCGGCTTCCGAGCAGGCTGGATGATAATCAGCGGTGCTAGACACAGAGCCAAAGATTATATTGAAGGGCTAGAGATGCTCGCATCTATGCGCCTTTGCGCCAATGTACCCTCTCAACACGCCATTCAGACTTCCTTAGGCGGCTATCAAAGCATTGATGACCTAGTCGCACCGGGGGGGCGTATTTATGAGCAACGTAATATTGCTTACGAGGCCCTAAACAGCATCCCAGGCATTAGTTGTACCAAACCCATGGGCGCGCTCTATTGCTTCCCTAAAATTGATATCAAAAAATTCAACATTCATAATGATGAACGCATGGTATTGGACTTATTAGAGCAACAGAAAATATTAGTCGTCCACGGCACTGCCTTTAACTGGGCGCAGCCGGATCACTTCCGCGTGGTATTTTTACCTCGTCCAGAAGACTTAACGCTTGCATTAGATAAAATGGGGCAATTCTTCTCTTCTTACAAGCAGCTATAAATACCATGCTTGACGTTCATATCGACGATTTCTTTAAAGACTGTGCCGTTATCTTACTGCACGGCTTTAAATACTTCCCCGCCAAACAAATACTGTACGTCGAAGATATTTGCGGCCCCGACGACGCCGATGAATTTGGCCTACACAGCCCACGCCACTTAGCAGCCTTCGGAGCCATCATTTGGTTACAAGAAGAAGGCTATATTCGCTTTAGTGAAATTGACCGCCAAGAATCTGTGGATGAGTTTGTATTAGCCAGCAAAGCGTTTACTCGCCTAATTAATACCGACAGCGAGAACCCAACGACGAGCCTCGCCCAAAAAATTGAATTTGCACGTTTGCAAGGCGACTCTTATTTGCTTGCGCGCTTAATGCGCGTGCATTTTTTGCTCACCTCAACGGATCTAATTACGTAACTTTACCCCAATATCAGCAAAGTCTTACACAAGAGGCTGGCCTTCAGTCAGCTTCCTGTTAAGATAAGAATAGTTATCATTTACCACCTTGAGGAAATTTCATGCGCGCTCTTCTTTTAACCCTAGTCTTGGCAACGACCAGCTTGACCGCAAGCCTTGCTCAAGCAGAACAAGTCAACATCTACTCTTTTCGCCAGCCATTTTTAATCGAACCCATTCTAGCCGAGTTTACTAAAGAGACGGGCATAGAAACCAAGGTTATTTTTGCTAAGAAAGGTCTTATCCAGCGCCTGAAACGTGAAGGCGAATTATCGCCGGCAGATCTTGTATTAACTTCTGACTTCAATAAATTATTACAGCTGAAAGAAGATGGCTTAAGCCAAGCATTTGAGCTTTCTGCCACACTAAAAAGCATTCCAAGCCAATTTCGTGATTCCGACAATGAATGGTTAGCACTGACTAAGCGCGTGCGTAATGTCTATTCGTCTAAAGAACGCGCAGGTGACTTAAGCAACATTCGCTATGAAGATCTTGCTGATGAAAAATTCAAAGGCCGCATTTGCACGCGCTCAGGTAAGCATCCTTACAACCTAGGATTGGTTGCTTCCATGATTGCCCATCACGGTGAAGCTGAAACTGAAACTTGGCTAACAGGCTTTAAAACCAACCTAGCTCGCAAACCACAAGGCAATGATCGCGGACAAGTAAAAGCGATTAAAGAAGGTTTATGCGATATTTCACTGGGCAATAGCTACTACCTAGGAAAAATGCTGCAGGATCCTAAGCAAGTGATATGGGCCAAAGCCGTTAACCTGAACTTCCCAAATCAAGAAGATCGTGGTTCACACATTAATGTTTCGGGTGCCGTTATTGCTAAATACGCCCCACACAAGCAATCTGCTCAAGCTCTTTTGGAATTTTTATCCTCTAAACCTGCACAAAATTTGTACGCCGAATTGAATATGGAATATCCAGTATCGATTAAGGCACAGCCATCAGCATTGGTTAAAAGCTGGGGCGAGTTTAAAGAAGATAATTTACCGCTAGAAAAAGTGGCGCAATACCGTAAGCAAGCATTAAAACTCATCGATAAGGTTCATTTTGATTTATAATAATCCCTTGATTATTACTGCATTAAAAGTAACCTAACTAAATGAATGTAAAACCCAATACAGGCCCGCGCATTGCGGGCTTGATCTTATCAGCAAGCAGCGCAATTATTTGCGCGGTTATGCTTATGCCGATTATTGCTCTGATCTTCGAGTCCCTATCGAGCTTTTTTATACCCGCGGCTGAAATTGACGATACCTTCAGCGACTTGGCCGACAGCGTTTTGTCGCAATACATTCTAAACAGCTTAACCATCGTCGCGGGAACATTACTCTTTGCTTGCCTGTTCGCCATTGCCCCTGCCTGGTGGTGCGCACGCTATGAATTTGTAGGTCGTCGCTACTTACAATGGATGATGGTTTTTCCACTGGCGATTCCCGCCTACATTTCAGCCTATATTTATACCGACGCACTCGATTACGCAGGCCCAATACAATCCAGCCTGAGACAAGTATTCTCTTGGCAATCGCCTCATGATTACTGGTTTATCGATATCCGTAGCCGCTGGGGTGCCAGTTTAATGCTGGGCTTAGCGCTATTCCCTTATATATTTTTATTACTGCGTAATACTTTTGAACAAGGATCACAAAGTCTGAGCCAAGCGGCACAACTGATGGGGGCAAGCCCACGTAAAATATTCTGGACAATCCATCTGCCACTAGCGCGTCCTGCACTTGCCATTGGCTGCACCCTCGTCGCCATGGAATCTTTAGCCGACTACGGCACCGTTCAGCTATTCGCCATCAGCACGCTAACCACCGCTATTTATGACAGCTGGCTGGTTTATGGCAGCCTAGCCAGCGCTGCCAAGATTTCTTGCTTAACCTTATTATTTGTCATTTCACTGGTTGCACTGGAAAAAAATAGTCGTAAAAAGCAGCAACATTTTGATAGTCGTGGCGGTAAACCGAATGACAAGATCAAAACCAGCAATGCCAAAACCAGCTTCATTTGGTTATTCTGCGGTTTAGTCTTTTGCCTCGGCTTTCTAATTCCTTTAATAACCCTGATCGGCTATTGTGCCGATTATTGGTTAGAGAATATCAATGGCGATATTCTGCGTCATAGCCAAAGTACCTTTGTGCTAGCCACCACCGCCGCTTTCATTGCTACCCTACTGGCCATATTATTCAATAGTCAGCAGCGCTTTATGCCCGGTCCAAAAAATCAAACAAAGTTAAGTTTGTCCTCTTTAGGTTACGCCATCCCAGGCACCGTTCTGGCCATTGGTATTCTCATCCCGCTAGGCCAGCTGGACATTTGGATTAATCATTTTATTCAATGGCTAGGATTTGAAAAAGTTGGACTGATCTTTTCCGGCACTAGCTTTGCCCTGATTTTAGCCTTTGTCATTCGTTTCTCCGCCATCAGCAATGGCAGCATTCAAGCGGCATACAAACAAATGCCGACCAACCTAGATGCGGCTTCAACCACGCTAAAAGCCTCTAAATTTAAAACATTCAGTAAAATACACTTACCCATTATGCGTCCCGCACTCATTACTGCTTTTTTGTTGGTTTTTATTGAGTGCGTGAAAGAGCTACCGGCCTCCCTATTATTACGCCCTTTCGATTTTGAAACCTTAGCGACCTACGTCTATCAGTTTGCTTCCGACGAACAGCTGGAGCATGCCGCTTCCGGTGCGCTATTAATTATTATAGTAAGCCTACTCCCTATTTTGCTGCTTAGCCGTACCCAGAGAATGCGCTAGCATGAAATCGAGCATGAGAAATAAAAGATATAAATATGAGCATTGAAAATTACAGCCAGACAAAAGCAGTCGCACTTGAATTATTCAATGTCCAACTGGCCATAGACGATCAAACAATATTACAAGCACTGAGCTTTGATTTAGCAGAAGGTGAAATTCTTTGTTTATTAGGCCCCAGCGGTTGCGGTAAAACGACGGCATTAAAAACAATTGCCGGCTTAGCCATGCCTCAACAAGGTCAGATTAACTTATTCGGCGATAGCGTTTTCTCCGACAACAAAATCAACCTGCCTGCAGAGCAACGCGCTATTGGTTTTATCTTTCAAGATTATGCACTTTTCCCACATATGACAGTGGGTCAAAACATAGCCTATGGTCTTTCAAGCTTGGCCAAGCAAGAAAAACAACAGCGTATTAAAGAAAGCCTTGATCTGGTTGAACTGCCCGATCTTGAACATCGCTACCCGCACGAACTCTCCGGTGGTCAGCAACAACGTATTGCTGTCGCGCGCGCACTAGCGCCTAAGCCAAAGCTATTATTGATGGACGAACCGTTCTCTAACATTGACGGCCAAGTCAAACGCCGGATGATGGCCGATTTACGCCGCCTATTAAAAGAACATAATATCAGCTGTATCTTCGTTACCCACGCTAAAGAAGAAGCGTTTGCTTTTGCCGATAAAACAGCCGTCATGATTAATGGCCACATTGAACAACTCGATATTCCCGCCAAGGTATTTAACCAGCCGAATACAGTGGCCGTGGCCGAATTTATGGAGTCAGGCAACCTAGCCACCTTAAGACATAGCCAACAAGTTTTGGATAAAATCCCACATCAATGGCCACGCGATAGTGACAATACCGGCTACTGGTTATTTAAACCTCAGTATTTAACCCTGAGTCACAGCTTGCAAAACACTGGTATCGAGCTGATTGATACCACCTACATTGGCCGCGGTTATCAGCATGATATTGCCATCCGCTTAAATAATAGTAATAACGCCCCTACTATCATTTGGAAAGCAGAGACTGAAAGCCCATTAGACTTTGCCATTGGTGATAACATCGCTATTGAATACATTCAGCAGCCTCACTGGCTACAAGAATAATAATTAGTCGGCCCAATATCCTGACTCTAGGTTATAATGAATATTCTTAATACGGACTCTGGTTGAAATGATAAGTACCCCCACTTATTCAATAGTACAACGACTCGTTATTCTCTTAAGCTGCTGCCTTGCAGCAATGAGCGTGCAAGCAGAGTGGGGAACACCTGTGACTGGGGCTGATAGCCACATTAACCTAGGCCCTGAGATTGAATGGATTGAGGACAGCACCAATCAGCTCACCTTCAATCAAGTTCAAAACTTACCGATTAAGGTATTTAATTACGGCACCGAATATACCTTTAATAAAGGCTACACCTCTTCAGGCTACTGGGTCCGATTTCGCCTAGACTTCCCTACTGAGCTGATTAATAGCCAATGGCTGCTAGAAATACCTTTTCCTCTGCTTGACTACATCGCACTCTATTCCCCTGACCAAAATAACAATTACTCCGTTATTTATACCGGCGATCGCAGCCCTTTCTCACAACGTGATTTGGATAACACTAATTTTGTTTTCAAACTAAAACCAGAGCAACAAAACAACATTTATTACTTGCATGTTAAAACCCAAGATAGCTTGCAGCTGCCTTTGTTCTTATGGAATATTGATCACTTCCCTAAGCACAACGCCTACGCAGCGGGACTGCAAGGGCTCTACTTCGGCATAATGATCGTCATGGTGCTGTACAACTTATTTATTTACCTCTCGGTTCGAGAACGCAGCTACCTTTATTACATTGCCTTCATAGGTACCTTCACTCTTTTCCAAGCAAGTATACAAGGCTTTAGCTTTGAGTATTTATGGCCCAACCACACGAGCTGGGCCAATATCAACATACCGTTTCTGGGGGTTCTATCATTATTTTTTGCTTCATTATTCGCACGACGTATATTAAATACACAAACGTTAATCCCTAAATTCGATAAAGGCCTAGTACTCATCGCCAGCATCTTATTTCTCACACTGCCCTTAGTCTTATTCGCCAGCTATAATATCGGCATTATCGCGGCCCTGTTTAGCACCTTCATATTTTTTAACCTAGTACTCGTAACCGCTTGTTTAGCAGCGCTGAAGAAAAATAGGACCGCTAAAGTTTTTGTTCTAGCCTGGGCTATCTTTTTAATTTCCGGAGCTATTAGCTTACTCGGCGCTATCAATATTTTACCGATTGAGTACGCCAGTCAAGTTGCCCTGCAAATAGGTTCGGCGATTGAAGTTATTTTATTATCCATGGCCCTCGCTGATCGAATCAATCTAATTGAAAAAGAGAAAGCTGAAATAGAAATAAAGTCTCGTGAAATATTACTGCAAGCTAATAACCAGTTAGAAAATAGTAACCGTCTAAAAGACGAATTCATTGCAACCATCAGCCATGAAATACGTACGCCGATGAATGGTGTACTGGGGTCTGCACAACTACTGCTAGATACTCAGCCCAATGAAGATCAAACACTCTATATCAATACTATTAATCGCTCTGGTCAGACCCTACTAGATATTCTCAATAATATTCTTGATTATTCTAAAATTGAGGCTGATAAATTACAGCTCGAACCGGTTGAGTTTGATCTCGAAGAGATGATTAATGAATGTGCAGAGTTTTTTAGTATTATTGCCAGCCAAAATAATATCAGACTGTTTGTACGCATCCACCAGAACACACCTAAAATTATCGTATCCGACCCCATTCGTTTCAAACAAATATTACTTAATCTGATCAGCAACGCCTACAAGTTCACTTCTCGCGGACAGGTAGTGATTCATGTACAAATGGCTGAGAATTCAAATAAATCCCTTTATATTGAAATAGAAGACAGCGGCTGTGGATTAACATATGACCAACAAAACATGCTCTTCAAACCCTTTGTTCAAGTTGATGCCAGCAGTACCCGAGAAAAAGGAGGCACTGGACTGGGCCTCGCTATTTGCAAAAAACTAACCCATTTAATGCAAGGTGACATTGGTGTCCACAGCCTGCCAGGAAAAGGCGCAACCTTTTGGTTTACCGCGGCTATAAAGGTTGTCGAAGAATCAGACAGCGATCGTTTTGTTTGTGATAAGAGCGTTTGCATTTATTTGTCCAGCAGCTATCAAGAGACATTAATAAAAGAACAACTATTAGACTGGAACATTACAATTGCCAGTCGCCACCTACTTAAATATGATCATGAGATCAACGTCATCAGTGATAACTCTAGGCTATCGGAGTTGTTAGAATTAGGAATTCCTGCTCAAAACATCATCATTATTTCTGATAACCAGCATAAACTTGATGATGCCGTCCATCTTCTGAACTCGCCGATTACACCTCAAAAGCTACGCCACGCACTACGTGCCTGTCACTCTCTATTATTAAAGCCCAGTTTATTGGATGAACAAAAAGAACGAGAAAAGAATACACCCGATTTCTCTCAACTCCGCGTATTGGCCGTTGACGATAATAGCGTTAATCGCATGATCATTAAAAAAATGCTGAGTAAATACAAGGTGAAGGCTGACATGGCGATCGGTGGCTTAGATGCCATGCAGCTGATTCGCGATCAAGAGCAACGCTATGACTTGATTCTAATGGACATCGAAATGCCAGTAAAAGATGGCTATCAGACCACGGATGAGATTCGACAATTCGAAAAAGAAAACAACTTAGAAGCTTGCAGAATTGTCGCCGTAAGCGCGCACTCAATGAAAGAATCACGCGGAAAAGCGTTAATATCAGGCATGGACGATTTTTTAAGTAAGCCCATCGATCAAAATATATTAATTGATGTGCTTACCCTTACACGCTCTCAAAAAGTTCTATCAGTTTCTCCTTAAGGATGACCCGAAACAATCATAGAAGATTGAGTCAAATTTATATTATTTAAGGAGAATGAACCAATGGATTCGCCAGCGATTGCAACGGATCCGATACCCATATCAAATTCAAGGCTCTGAGGGTTGATATGAAGACCTTCATCATCGGCATACAAATCAACTGAAAAATAAGCGGTTAGATTATCGACAGTGGCTGAGCCAGCCCCAAATGCTTCTATTTTTTCAAAATAAGTAGAATCAACAATAAAAGCATTATCAATTTTCATATTCAATCCCGATATATCGATATCAATATCATCCATACCAACGTCGACTTCAGTTAAAATATGCAACGATTCCGCATCGATTCTAGATGTGAATCCCGCGATAATACCGCTGACATTAATGGAATCCACCAGCGTGGAAGAGACTAATCCATTCGAACTCTGCAATTCAATACTGCCAGTCGATAATCCAAAGTCGATAAGATTTCCAATCGCAGGACTAGGAGCGCCAGATATAACTAAATCGCCATCATTTAAAACATCAATTTTTATTATAGAGCCATCTAACTTATTACCTGAGTGAGAACCTGGCCCCCAATCCACACCGAAATACGTTTGCTTATTTGCCCCACCAATTACAATGTCATTAACACTGACACTGCCTTCGTCGGTATATTCAAGACTACCAATCGTAGCGTAGAGCTCCGACTCAATGGAAATACCCGCCTGCCCACTAATGGTACCCAAATCAGCATCATCAATTGATTCAAAACCTGCCTGTGAAAATGAACTGGAGGCTATTAAAGACATAGTTAAAAATCTACTTTTCATATCGTTCCCTGACCTGATGGCTTATTTTTTGAGGAGTCTAATTAAGCAATTTACAGGTCGCAATATGTCTATTCGTTTTCTAACAACAAATAATCTTTATCCATTAGAACAAATGTTCCAACAGATAAAGTATTAGTACGAAGGTTTTATCAACAGAGAATTAATAAGGAAAACAACAATTAAAATAATAGAAGAAAGGATAATAGTTTTTTTTATTTTAGGACTAAAGCTAAATCATTAGCGCTAGGCATAAACCAATAACTACTATTTCTTACTTGAGAAAACTGCATGAGTTTATCGTTAATACCATCCAGCGTTAAACCCATCATGCGATTTAACTGCACAGTAAAACGCTGCATTTCACAAGCGAAGGCTAAAAAGTACAAACCGCTATCTGGCTTCTTATTACGTCCGTGACTTGTCGCGGTAAGCTGACTTGCCATATAAGGATAACTGCGGCGGTATATTTTCATACCAATACCCGCAACCTTAGCGTCGGTTCGACTCACGTGAGAATCTTCCGGCATCGCATCGCCTTCAAGCTCTATGTCTTCTTCTTTGGTGCGGCCAACGACTTTTTCTTGTTCAGCTACTGCCAGACTATTAAATTTTTCTAAGTCATGCTGCCAGCGTTGTGAAATAACATAGCTGCCACCTGCCCCCGTCTTCCCTTCAGGAATTAAGGCAACAGGTAAGCGTTCATCGTCTTTCGCATTGGCGGTGCCATCGACGAAACCAATTAAGTCTCGTGACTGTTTATTTTTAATGCCTGCGACATCCAGCTGTAATAATGCAACAGGCTTCATCGCATGATAAACATTGATAACAGCCTGCGGAATTAATTCGGCATCCGCACTGTGCAACCAAATAAAAATGTCGCCTTGACTGGCAGGCATGGATAATTGATCGGTCGCTAGCATCGTAAAAGGCACTAACTCTTCAGGGCGCCAAGTAGGATTTAGCAGATCCCAGCAGTGTGAACCAAAGGCTAGATTTAAATACAAACCCTCAATACCATTAACATATTGAAGTAAGGTATTAATGACTGTTTTTATATCGCTAACATCACGATTAGAGGCCAGTAATGTGTATTCTAAAAGTCGACTGTGACGACTACTTTCGTCAAACAAACCCGGTTGTGCAATTTCAACATTCAACATATTTTCTTCGGCTCTTTATCCCAGACGCATTTATAAAAAAACGCTTAACGCTTGCCTAACCGCACATCAAAACCCGCTGCTTCTAACGCATGCTTTAAATCCTGACGCTTACTCGGCACTTCAATGCGCATGGTCGGAATATCTCGACGCAACGGATAGTTTTTACGCAGCAAATCAAACTTCGCTTTCATGGCTTCAGGGTCACCTTCGGTGCGTAATAACGTAGAACGCATAATGCCGTCATCGACACGAATTTCGTAAGCCGCACGAATAGCCGTGCGCAAGGCCTGGTGAACAGGAACACTGTCGCCGAACTTAATTTTCATAATGGAAGGCTCGGGTAAAAGTTGAGCCAATTTATAGCGCAGTGGTAGGCCATAAGTTTGACAGCATGCCTGATAGATTTGCTCAGTGCCGCGCATCTTGCCATCAAGGGAATAGCCGGCAATATGTGGGGTCGCTAGCATACAGCGATTCATCAATTTCAAATCGAGATTAGGTTCACCCTCCCAAACATCGATAACACCTTCAAAATCATTATGCACTGCCATGTGCGCTTTTAACGCTGCATTATCCAGCACTGAACCCCGACAACTGTTAATTAAACACGCATCGGGCTTCATTTGCTGCAAGCGCTGGGCATTCATCAAGTGATGAGTCGCATGTTCACCGGCGGTTTCTGCGTAGGTCAGTGGAATATGCAAACTCACCACATCGGCCTTTAAGGCTTCATCTAGCATGGTTAGCTCACCGACATCTTTGGCATCTCTGAATGGATCAACCGCTAATACCGTCACGCCCATCGCCTCTAAACGATTGCGTAAACGCAAGCCAACATTACCGATGCCGATAATAGCCACAGAGATGTCTTGAAATACCTGATCACGCTTATCAATTAAAACACTGACCGCACTCAGTACATAATCCACTACCGCCTCAGCGTTACAGCCGGGGGCACTAGAGAAAGCGATTCGTTGCTGGCCCTGGTCTTTACGCTGTTGATTGGTCGCCTCAAGATACGCTAGGTCGATATGATCGGTACCTATGGTACAAGTGCCAATGAATTTAACCGGGCTATTAGCGATTAACGCCTCATTCACCTGAGTTACCGAACGCACTAATAGAATATCCGCGTCTTTCACATCCTCACTCGTCATAGTACGACCCGCCACTTTGCGGATATCACCAAACTCACTAAAGAATTGTTCTAATAAGGGAATGTTCTCGTCGGCAACGATTTGCACAAGGCGGTCCTCAGCTTCAGCTGTAATAAAAGAGTGTGTTAGTTAACTCCATTCTCACTCAGCTTGAAGTCAGCGTCCAGAGCCCAAATCAGTTTTCCTCAGCCCTAGCACTTACATTGATCAAAATTGGGGCTATTCTGATGAGTCAACAGTAGCTTATACTAAAGGGTGGGTGTTTTTTAATCACATTCACTCAGTGAATAGCGAATATAAGCTAAATAAGCCAGATTTATAGACAATGTCAGCATGGCTTTCTTAACGGACCAAGCCACATGTTTTATACTAACGCCGATAAATTTTCTGGTTGGTCGAATAACCGCGGTCAGCCATTTCTGTCAGAGCTAATTTGACAGAACAAATGATAAGACGAAGAACCGACCGTTAAGGCGGTTTTTTGATCTTCATTATTATAACTTGAGTGAGAGATTCCTATGAGCTTGTATACAGAATACCTAGAAGAAATTGAGGTTCGTAAAAACGACCTTGGCTTGAACCCAAAACCAATTGATACTGCTGATCTTTTATCAGAAATCATTGCTCAGATTAAAGATACTGGCAATGCAGCTCGCGCCGCTTCTCTAGACTTCTTCATCTACAATACGATTCCTGGTACTACCAGTGCTGCAGTCGTTAAAGCAGCGTTCTTGAAAGACATCGCTCTTGGTAAAGAAACTGTTGCAGAAATCACTGCTGAATTCGCTCTTGAGCAGCTTTCTCACATGAAAGGCGGCCCTTCTGTTGAAGCGCTACTAGACATCGCTCTTTCTGACGATGCACAAGCTAAAGCCGCTGGCGAAGTTCTTAAGTCTCAGGTATTCCTATACGAAGCTGATACTTCACGTGTTGCAGACGCTTTCAAAGCCGGTAACGCAATTGCTAAAGATCTTCTAGAAAGCTACGCAGCTGCAGAGTTCTTCACAAGCCTTCCTGAAATCGACGCAAAAATCGACGTAGTGACTTACATCGCTGCTGAAGGTGATATCTCTACTGACCTTCTTTCTCCAGGTAACCAGTCTCACTCACGTGCCGACCGTGAATTGCACGGCCAGTGCATGATCACTCCTGAAGCTCAGCAAGAAATCGTTGCCCTAGGTAAGAAGCACCCGAACGCTAAAGTGATGCTAATCGCTGAAAAAGGCACTATGGGTGTTGGTTCTTCTCGTATGTCTGGCGTAAATAACGTTGCTCTTTGGGCTGGTAAGAAAACTTCTCCTTACATCCCATTCATCAACAACGCTCCAGTAGTTGCCGGAACTAACGGTATCGCACCGATCTTCCTTACGACTGTTGGTGTAACTGGCGGTATCGGCCTTGACCTTAAAAACTGGGTTAAGAAAGTAGACGCTAACGGCAACGTAGTTAAAGATGCTAACGGCGACAACGTATTAGAAGAAGCTTACTCAGTTGCTACTGGTACAGTTCTTACTATCGATACGAAAGCTAAAAAGCTTTTCAATGGCGATGTAGAAGTAGCTGACGTTGCTGATGCGTTCTCTCCACAGAAAGTTGAATTCATGAAAGCGGGCGGTTCTTACGCTCTAACTTTCGGTAAGAAGCTACAGACTTTTGCTGCTGAGACTTTAGGTGTTGAAGCGCCTTCTGTATTCGCTGCTTCTAAAGAAATCTCTGTTGCAGGCCAAGGCCTGACTGCTGTTGAAAAAATCTTCAACCGTAACGCAGTAGGTGTAGCCTCTTCTACGCCTCTACACACAGGTTCTGACGTTCGCGTTAAAGTGAACATCGTTGGTTCTCAAGATACGACTGGTCCTATGACTTGCCAAGAACTTGAGTCAATGGCGGCTTCTACTATTTCTCCAAGTGTTGATGGTGCCTTCCAGTCTGGTTGTCACACAGCATCTGTATGGGATAACAAAGCTAAGGCCAACACGCCTAAGCTTATGGCATTCATGAACGACTTCGGCGTTATCACTGCACGTGATCCGAAAGGCGTTTATCACTCAATGACTGACGTAATCCATAAAGTATTGAACGACATCACTATCGATGATCGTGCAATCATTATCGGTGGCGACTCGCATACTCGTATGTCTAAGGGCGTAGCATTCGGTGCTGACTCTGGTACGGTAGCAATCGCATTGGCAACTGGCGAATGTGCTATGCCAATTCCTGAGTCTGTTAAAGTGACCTTTAAAGGCCACATGAAAGACCACGTTGATTTCCGTGATGTTGTTCACTCTACTCAAGCGCAAATGCTTGCTAAGTTTGGCGAAAACGTTTTCCAAGGCCGCGTAATCGAAGTACAAATCGGTACTTTGCTTGCTGACCAAGCGTTTACCTTCACGGATTGGACTGCAGAAATGAAAGCTAAGGCTTCTATCTGTATTTCTACTGATGATACTTTGGTTCAGTCTTTGGAACTTGCTAAAGCTCGCATCCAGATCATGATCAACAAGGGCATGGAAAACTCTGCCAATATGCTTCAAGGTCTTATCGATCTTGCTGACAAGCGTATTGCCGGCATCCAGTCTGGTGAAGAGCCAGCACTTGCTCCTGATGACAACGCTACTTACTTCGCAGAAATCGTTGTTGATCTAGACTTGATCGACGAGCCAATGATTGCTGACCCAGACGTTAACAACGAAGACGTTTCTAAGCGTTATACTCACGATGTTATCCGTCCTGCATCTTTCTACGATGGCCGTAAGGTTGATCTAGGTTTTGTTGGTTCTTGCATGGTGCACAAAGGCGATATGCAAATCATCGCGGCTATGCTTCGCAACCTAGAGAAGAACGGTCCTATCACGTTCAACTCTCCTCTAGTTGTAGCGCCACCTACTTACAACATCGTTGACGAGCTAAAAGCTGAAGGCGATTGGGATGTTCTTGCGAAATACGCTGGTTTCACTTTCGATGATTCTCATCCAAAAGAAGCTGCACGTACTAAGTACGAAAACATCATGTACCTAGAACGCCCTGGCTGTAACCTATGCATGGGTAACCAAGAGAAAGCAGAAGCAGGTGATACTGTATTAGCTACTTCTACTCGTTTATTCCAAGGCCGTGTTGTAGAAGATACTGCTGAGAAGAAAGGCGAATCTCTACTAGGTTCTACGCCAATGGTTGTTCTGTCTGCTATCTTGGGTCGTTTCCCAACAATTGCTGAGTACAAAACAGCGGTTGAAGGTATTAACCTAACAAGCTTCGCGCCACCGTCTGAAGACCTAGCGCGTCCAGCAATTCCTCTTAAAGTTGTTTAATTTTTTTAATTAAACAACGACTAAGAGAAAAGATTGCGCCTAGCGGTACTTCACTTGAATTAAGTGAAGTATGAGCTAGGCTCTTTCTTAAGAGCAAAATGAGTGACTAGAATAAAAGATTAGAAAGACGCACAAAAGATGGATGACGAAGAGTGGATTTATTAAGGCTAAGCTTAGCCTTATATGTAGCTCTCCGATTTGATCGGCTTCTACTGACTAAGATTGAAAATTTAGATTACTGATTGCTTAAAAAAACCGGCCTTGGCCGGTTTTTTTATGTCTATGATTCTTCTGGCACACTTCTATAAATGCTAACTTCTGGAAACAAATCGTCTTGAATTTTTTGCACCCCAATATCCTTAGGATTGCCAACATCACGAGCTATATGAAAAGTGCAGAAATTACACACAACACCTGATACCCATGATTTAGATCTCCATGAGCCGTAAATACAGCCTTTCCACCTCAAAAAACTAACAATATTGAGCCGTAAATATAAAACATACGGCTCATTACTCCACTAAACCCCATTCAAAGGCGGTGAACTCGGTTTAGGTTGATAGTTCAATAACCCCTCAATCGTCATACTCAAATCCATCATTTCCCCAGCCCACTTCGTCACCGCTGTTTGCGCAGTAATCGGTTCACTCAGTTCATCGTTTAAGGTCTTCTCCAGCTCAGAAAAGCGATGACAAGCACAGGTAAACTTCGCAGGGTTAGCAGCTATCACGAAGTCTTTAGATCTGTTAAATGGCAAATCAAAATAACGATCTACTTTAGAAAAGCACAAGCGATCTGCAAAGCGTTCTGGTTTAGATTGCACCAGAGTTGGCTCCTCTGGTTTCAAGCAAAGATAAAAGGTCCCTTTATGCAGCTCTCTGTGATGGTATTTGCACAAGGTCACTAAATTATCCAACTTAGTCTCACCACCATCAGCCCAATGTTTTATATGATGCCCCTCTGTATAGCGGCTTTCACAACAACCTGGAAACTGGCAACAACCGCCATCACGAATCGACAGCGCCCGCGACATTGCAGGAGGAATAATCCGAGTCTTACGGCCAATATCCAATACATTACCCGCGCTATCTTCTTTAACGACCAACAAACTCGCATCACAGGCCAAGCGCTTAGCAGCTCCAGGCAATAACCAACGGCCCTCTAAGCTAGCGTCCAAGTTAGCGCCTAAATTAATACTTAAATTAGAGCTATCACCCGTGTGTACATGCAATACCAGCTGACAACGTTCGGCAGCTTTTAAAGCAGACAGGGAAGGTACAGAAGAACTCTTTAAACTAGCAAGATAATGTTCAGACAGCGCGACTAAAGCATCTGCTCGACGCTGAGGGAAAGTAAGTTTATCTGGAATAAAAGACGTGGGTTCATTATTCGGCGTTACCGCGGTAACGCTTTTTGCCTCTACAGCCCCCATGGATAGGTTTGGTTCTTCAGCAGCAGTGGAATCTGCAATTTCATCACCTAACTCTTTAAGCACCTTAACCAACAAGCTGCCTTCTTCGGCAGGTAACTTAGCCTGAATAGTCCACATACCGCCATCATCTTGATAACATGTAACCGTCCGATTCTCTTGCTGAAGCTGAAAGAGATTCTGCTCACGCTTAGCTTCACTACGGCCAAACTCATCTTTACCTGAATCTCTATCGAGAGCCTTATTTAACTCAGGATTAGAGTCGTCATTCACACTGCTATTCACACAGCCATTTCTGCCATCGTCACAACGACTCACTGTACGAAACGTATTAACCAGCTTTTCCATATGCTGAGCCGTGCCGTATTCTGCGATCATTAATAAATAAGGTTCATTTAAATCAGTCGCCACACGGGTCATGGCGCGTACTTTTGAAAAACTCAGCTCTCCTTTTTCAAAGCCCGCATTGATACCTGGCAAACCATCAAGGGCACGCGCCGTTCTAACTTTCTCTCGTGCGGCTGCTAACCCAATACTGCATTTCCAATTCAACCAGTGCGCACAAGAACGAATACCAAATCCCGCCCAACCTTCTCGACGATCAAATTCAGCAATCAATTTAAGAAAACGATAATTAGCGGCATTAATCTGCCCAGCTAAAGTGGTGATTTTATCGGCCAGTTGATCGTTATAATCGGCACTGCTAACAGGAAGTTCTTCTGAGTTTTCATCTATATTTAAATCAGACATAAAGCCACCAACACTGTGTTTATCTAGTATTAATTTTAGCTTATTTAGAGAAACACAGAGTGTAAAACATCTATTTTTATAGACTAAAAACAGATATAAAGGATAAAGAAGAATGCCTTAATTTCTATAAATACCATATTTTATTTTTATGGATTTAGCTTTATTAAGCAACATACATATTTCTATCATATTAGATAAAGATACTATCTAATATGGTTTTTCAAAGCATTTATGGCTACGCAAGAAAATGAAAACTCCATAATGAATACATCACCGCAACTTTAGTCTTTTGATTGCTGACAATTTGATTTATAATCCGCCAAAATCAGCCTATTAAATGGATTTTATTTAATGTTCAAAGTACGTTTCATCTCTATCTTAATTTTACTCCCTTTCCTTTCGACATATGCCGACGAGCCCTTGATCGTTAATCAAAGTGTTCAAGCCTCCAACCCTGGTGATTATAAACAAAGCTATTGGTATGCCTCTTTAGGACGAGCCAACTTCAATAAAGAAAAAGCTAATAAGGCAGGTATTGAAGACTCTGCATTATTACTGCTGATTGGCCTAGACTGGCAGCGAGAAAATTGGAATTTAGGTGCTGGAATAGGCACATTATTAATACAAGATAACAGCAGTTTTAAATCACATGTTATTGATCAATATGGCAATGAATCTAGTGAATCCTCAAACATTTCAAGCTTACTGGCTTATGGTGAAGGAGGCTATAGCGTTCGTTTCTTGAATAACTCAGTCTCCATCGATGCCAAATTCGGCTACGAATATTTATCAACTGAACGTGAAATTCCGAATTGCTCAGACTGCCCTAGTGATTCGGTTGATTTAAGTAGTGGATTCTATGCTAAACCTAAAATTAACGTTCATTTACAGAATTTTCAGATCAGCGCTAGCTACCAGCAGTTTCTTACAGAGAGCAGCCGCAACAACATCTCAATCGGTATTGGGGCGAAATACTAGTCATGAAATTATTAATTCTAATAGCTTTCCTTACCTTAACAGGTTGCGCCTCACTTCCTTCAACCGATATCGGTCCCAAAGGAATTAAATTCAATCATGGTTTAATTGTGGCAAGTACTATCAGCAATATTGATGCACTGAATAAATACAACGAAGATTGGACTGAGATTATTGTTTATTCAATTCCTGAAACGGAAAATGAAGAATCAAAAATATATTCGTTAAAGAAATACTCTCAAGAACATTCTGGTAAAAGCTACTACTATGGCCAGGTGCCTACGGGGCGTTATAGTTTTGGATTGCTATACAGTTATTATGCTGACGGGTCGGTATCATCTTGGATGAGAATGCCAGCGGGTTCTTCCTCATTCTCCTTTTCAGTTTCCGATTATATGGTTAATGACTTAGGTCTATTCATATATCAACCCTTACTATTGGATAAAAGATCCCATAACCGCTCTAACGATAAGAAGTTTCACAAAGGATTTGTTGTTCGTGAAGATTTTGACAACTCACACTTCGCGAGCAAGATCGAAGCTGAATACAATCTCGATCCGCTTGAATATAATGACACGCCTTTTCCAGAAATTACGACCCCATTAAATAAACGCCTTGCGAAGCTTTCAAAAAAGTATTTTTGGAAAACTGATTTCATTAGATTGAGCAATAACCCGTCTGAAATCATAGCAATAGGTAAGCTTGGCCAATATGCAATTAAAGAGGGCTCAACCTGGACAACCTACTCAATCCCAAGCAATGATGAAATTCTCGACATTAGCTATATCAACGAGCTTTATTACATATCAACGAACAAGGGAATAACATACAGCAGCCCTTCTTTAAGAAGGCTGAACAATACGTTTGACACTATTGAGTTCAAACAACCTACCCTATGGATTGGTGGCCATAACGATGTTCTTTATAGTCTGACAAAAGATGAACAGTACACTTACTGTTATCAAAAACGAAAGAACGAAGACTGGAAAGAGATCGGTAGATTCGAGAAAAACTTTCGTCTAGGATCAGATCCAGTAACGACAGCCATTATTGATAATCAAGGCCAACTCCAAGTATTTTTAGACGGTGAGATGTACCGCTACAATGAGACTTGGGCAAAATTTCATAGCGAAGACTTTGAAAAAGTACATAAGCAAAGTGACGAAATATTCAGTGCCATTGTCGATGGCGCACTCATTGACGACTACATTTGGATAAGTAAGAACAAGGGCCGAGATTGGAAATCCTTCCCCCGAGATTTCCACCTATCTAACCGCAGACTCAGCAACTCTCCGCCACTATTAACAGACGATGGCCGTGTTATTTCACTGGGCAATATTTACTACATTAAAAATAGCAAAAAAAGTAAGAGCAAAACGCTCTCCGAAGAAATCATATTAATGCAAGTCCCTTACAATTCTAAAGAGGATACAAAAACAACTGACTGGCAATCATTTTCCAAAATAACGCCAGGATGTAACTACCTCGCATCATCGATTTCAACATTGCAGAAAATGTATTTAATCTGTGACGATGGAAAAGTAACCTTTAGTATCGATCAAGGACAAACTTGGGAAATTGAGACTGGCATATCCAAATCAGATATCACCGCTGAATATGACACGATTCTTAATGGCTTTTTAGAGAAAGAGAAAGAGAAAGAGAAAGAGAAAGAGAAAGAGAAAGAGAAAGAGAAAGAGAAAGAGAAAGAGCAATTAATCGGGAATCAAAAATAATTTCCTCAATATTTCGAGGCTGTAAATAAATTTGTGTAACTGCTCATTATCTATACCCTAAACCTAGGATAAAATAATGAGCAATTCCATGGATAAGAATAAATTGCAGGCTATGGCCAATGAGCTAGCCAAAGATGTTAAAACCCCTGAAGACCTCAGCACGCTGAGTGCATTCCTTACGAAACTGACCGTTGAAGCCGCTTTAAAGGCCGAGATGGATTATCACTTAGGTTACGAGAAGAATGACCAGTCAGGCCATCATAGCGGCAACAGCCGTAACGGTTTCTCCTCGAAGAAGCTCAAAGGTGATCATGGTGAAATTGAAATTCAAACACCCCGTGATCGTAATGCTAACTTCGAACCCGAGTTGATTAAAAAAGGCCAAACTCGCACTGCTAGCATGGACAAACAAATTTTAAGCCTCTATGCGAAGGGTATGAGCACACGGGATATTACCGAAGCTTTTCAAGAAATGTACGGTGCAGATATTTCGGCAGGCCTGATTTCTCAAGTTACCAATGGTGTGATGGAAAAAGTGACTGAATGGCAAAATCGTCCCTTAGATGCAATTTACCCTATCGTTTATTTAGACTGTATCGTACTGAAAATTCGCCAGGATAAACGTGTTATTAATAAAGCAATTTATCTCGTTTTAGGTATCAATATTGAGGGACACAAAGAATTATTGGGAATGTGGATCTCAGAAAATGAAGGTGCCAAATTTTGGCTATCGGTATTAACTGATCTGCAGAACCGAGGCATGAAACACATGTTCATAGCTTGTGTAGACGGACTTAAAGGCTTTCCGGATGCAATCAGTGCTACCTTCCCCGATGCTAAAATTCAGCTATGTATCGTCCACATGGTGCGCAATTCGTTGAAGCTCGTACCTTGGAAAGATTACAAGGAAATCACCAGTGATTTGAAACGTATTTATCAATCAGTTACTGAGCAAGAGGCCAGCTTAGAGCTAGATCGATTTGCCGAAAAATGGGATGAAAAGTATCCTCAGATCAGTAAGTCTTGGCGAGCTCATTGGGTAAACTTAATTACTATTTTCGATTATCCAGCGGATATCAGAAAGGTGATTTATACAACCAATGCGATTGAGTCTTTGAACAGCGTAGTTCGTAAATCCGTTAAAACCCGTAAGGTTTTTCCTAGCGATGATGCGGCACTAAAAGTTATTTATTTAGCCACGGAAGCGGCATCTAAAAAATGGACGATGCCAATTAGGGATTGGAAACCTGCGTTAAATCGTTTTATGATTGAGTTTGAGGAGCAGTTAGCTCCTCATATTTAAAACGGGCAGTTACACAGTTTGTTTTACAGCCTCAATATTTCTGTAGTAAAGACTCGTTATAAATAGCGGTTTTTTATAACTGTCTTTACTATTGAATACTTTCCGAAGTACATCGTTGTACCGATACTAAGGTAGTTTATTACTTGATTCTTTAAGCCTGACAAACAACAAAGAAACAATTCAGCTCTGTATTCTCACCAAACCCAATTAACGGTGTGTCTAATCTTACGTGTGAATCATCGCGTTCTTTTTCTTCTGATACAAACACGTCATAGCCGAGCAATTCATTAACCAGACTGCCATCAACCAAGCTTTCTTTAACCAACAGCGCCTTCGCTTCGGTGATAGTTACATAGTTAGACGTAGATTCTTCGTAGTGCAATAAGCACTCTTCACTCTCTGAATCAATTTCAATCTTCGTCACAGGCAAGGCATTTCCGTATTCTTCCGCTTCACCGTTCTCGTTTAGCGTTACTTTCAATACGTGTAAACGGAAGTGTTCTTCTACTTCGCCTTGGATTTCAAATTCTAGCAATAAATCTCTTACATGCTTACTCATGGGTAATTTCCTTTGGGGGCGGACGATCTCAATCAGGATATTTTACACTGTATTAACTAACAGCGACTAAACCTTTCCGGCCTATTTACCATACAATGCCCTTATGAATTTTTGATGATGTGTAATTATGAGCTTTGTAGAGCATTTGATTATTGGTGGTGGTATTAGTGGCTGTGTTATGGCCCGTCATTTAGCCAAGCGTCAGTTAGATTTCAAGTTAATTGAGGCTCAAGCCACGTTAGGTGGGCGCATTCAAAGTACTGAACAGGGATTGGATTTAGGTCCTACTTGGTTTTGGCCCCACCAGCACAGTGTTAAAGCAATACTAGCTGAATTAAACATCGGTGTTTTTGAGCAATATACTCATGGAGATTATGTCTATCAAGCGGGGCCAAACAGTCCGATTCAACGCGAACGCAATCAAGAAGAGATGCTATCGCACCGAATAGAGGGCGGCATGGGCGCGGTGATTACGGCATTAACAAGTCCGCTTCCTCAAGAGCGTATTTCATTAAACTCCCCCGCTCGTCACATTACCAAGCGAGATGATGTTTGGCAGGTGCAGCTTACCAACGGTGATGAATTATCTTGTGATCATTTATGGTTAGCACTGCCGCCACGAAAAGTAGCGCCTTTATTTTTAGCCGCTGATGATTGTATATTAAGTGACGCGCTAGTTTCGCACTTGCAAGCTCAGCAAACGTGGATGTCGGCACAAGCTAAATTTGTCACGGTTTATGATAAACCGTTTTGGCGTGACGCGGGTTTGTCGGGCCAAGGTTTCAGCCGAGTTGGCCCCATGGTGGAAATCAACGATGCCTGTGGCATTGACGCCTATAGTGGTGCTGACGTCTCTGATGATACTAAAGAGAGCCCTGCCGCATTATTTGGTTTTATTGGTATACCTGCGATTAACAGGCAATCTTTAGATGAACAGACCATGATTGGTGCTTGCGTAACTCAGTTGGGTAAGTTGTTTGGCGAAGCTGCTCTTTCACCCACCAGCACTCATTATGTAGACTGGGCGAGTAATAGGTTTATAGCCAGCTCAGCCGATATATCCGAGCCTTCACAGCATGCACATTTCGATCAGACTCGATTTAAAACTGAGTTAAAAGATTTGAAGTTGGGTTTAATTGGCTCAGAGTTTTCACAAACTGAGCCAGGGTATATTGCTGGTGCGATTGATCATGTGAATGATCAATCTTTAGAGCTTTGAGTAGATAAAGCTTTGCTAAGTGAAAGAGTAACCAACTCCGCTCATATCATAAGTCTGAGTTCAATTGCCATGCTTTTTTAAACTGAATGTTCTTACGCCAAATGACTCCACCGTAAGAATTATTCGGAGGATAATGTTCGAACCGAACTTCCAATGAGCTTGTTGAAGAAGTGCGCTTATTATCCTCTTCCATATTCCCAGTGCTTAAACCAACGCGAATACGCGCAATACTAAATCCCTTTTCAGCACGTATCGATTGCACCGACCAATAGCGATGATTCGGCATAACGAATACTTTAATCTCAGAAGCCGGGATTTTGGGATGCTGATAGGTATAAGTAACATCAAGCAGTATGGATTCTGGATTTTCAAATATCACCCGCACTTCATTCACCTTTATAGTTTTCGGATTTCTCGGTGCTCCAGCAGAACTAAATAGCACTCTCTCTTCAGAGTCTGACAACAATGATTTCGGTACAGGTACGCTGTAGGTATTTATATCAATCTTTACTTCTTTACTTTGCTGTCCAGTCTTACATTCAGAATCTTGAAAGAGCGTTTTTCCACTAGTCGTTTTGCACTGATATATCTGCCCATTAGCGATACTGGCTAAGCCCAACAGAAACAGCAATAGAAAAGCCACTCTGGTTTGATCCCTTAATAACATCAATAAACCTTTTTATTCCCGAGTACCAACTTGACGTTGCCCACGACATGCTGAAGGCAAAAATTCTTTATCTAAATCTGTATTATTACTCCCTACTGCCTTCATACCCTTCACAGGCTCGGAATATCCACACAACCACGAAATAGGACTTGTTGGACTGCCAATAACAACTGCAGGTCTAAATGACAACACTTTCCCCTGAAGAGGCTTAGACGCTTTATTTCCTAAAGTAACATGAATGGCACCCGCTTCAACAAGAACCCCAGTAATTCGATTACCAATTAAATAACTTGGCTTTGGAATCCCTGCCATTTCATTATTTGAAGGAAACTCTAACTGCTCGACATAGTAGTTAGTAACACTGTCTTTTATCGTGCTCGCTATGCTGAAAGCTTCTACCACCTCACTTCTTTGAACATAAACCTGATAAGAAGGTAAAGCCACCGATGCCAGTATTCCAATTATTGCGATGACAACCATTAGCTCAATTAGAGTAAACCCTTTATTATTTTTCATACTGCCTCCCCAAGAATGAATATCGGTGAATAGGCGCTCACCAAGAAAAAGAATATTGCTAAAACGACTATTAAAGCGACAACTACAGATACAAGCTTCAATTGCTTTTCACAACTTTCCAAAAGTAACCTCATCTCTATTTCTATTAGCTCTTGCATCTCTGCTGAAGTACTCATTTTTGAACTTTTTATTGCCAGCAGATGACAAATCATTGGATTATTTTTTTTATCTTTCAACTTTTGGGCACAAAATATCGGAAACTCTAAGATATCAATGACTCGTAAATAGGAATTTCTGACATTATTGAATACCAAGTATTTTATAATGAGGCTGTTTTCGATGCCCACATCAAAGCGAAACAATCTTTTAATTTGAAACCCCATAAGCAACGCCGTAATCAGAAGGATAGAGACCAATAAGACAAGATATCCCCAGTAGTCTTGATAAAACAACAAATGACTTGGAATTGATAATTCAAAGTTCTCAAAGGCTTCTATAAACGCTGGTGCGACCTTTAACTGGTAGATAGCCACTACGATATAGAATATAAAAGTCACATAACTAAGATATGCAATTACGCGTTTAAAACTCATTGGCTCTTCAAACTGCCTAGAAAGGTCCAAACCGCTATAAATCTCTATCGATTTTTTCGCATCATCTTCATCTTGATTATCCTTGATACCCTTTAATATTTTATTGGGCCAACTATTTGCACCAATTTTTTCACCATATAGATCACATGATTTTTCATTCCCTATTCTATTCAAGCATTCTGAAACGGACTCTTTATCGTTACAGTCAACGCTTGCCTTGCGACATATATATCCAAACCTTTCCCATGCCATAGATTGAAGCTCCTCAATTTACCTTATTATTAATGTCACGTTATTGGTTTCATTCCAAATAAAGCTTGGTATGCATTATTTATTTCCATATGGATCCGCCCAACTTCACATTTTGCAGTGTGGTTAGATTAATTCAAAGACCTTTCAATACAAATTGCAGAATGTGCATCATTTGCAGCATAGATTATTTGATTATTTTTAAGCGGATAAGCGCCCCAATTTGATTTCTGAGCACCCTTCCCTAAGCGGGCTTTAAGCACCATCGCGACAGCAGCTCGAGCGCCAATGCTGTTTTTCTCACCGGCTAAGCGTTTTAACTTAACCGATAAATCATCTGTATTTACGATATCAATATTGAGTTTGGTACGCAGCTCTTTATTATCTCCGCTTAGGCCAAATCCTACTTTCTTTATATTTGGGTTACTTAATATTTTACCTGCTGAAGATACCGCAGAAGGAAATCGAGTGGGGAATAGAAAAGCCTTTG
>Ga0209396_1000460_pt1 | contig 48672 bp, 48 predicted proteins | sample GOMGulsemesocosm_6_FD_184638 | JGI IMG/M metagenome (GOLD analysis project Ga0209396, IMG submission 184638) | Methane-oxidizing microbial communities from mesocosms in the Gulf of Mexico - GOM8C Gulf of Mexico (SPAdes) (version 2) | ecosystem: Environmental > Aquatic > Marine > Cold seeps...
ATGACCATGAACAAATAAAGCCAATTTATCTGTATTGTTCAGCTGAGAAAGTAAATATTCACCATTGGTCAGAATATGTTTATCTATGTAGCCTTCAACTGATAATGGATGGTGATGTGCAAAAATGATGCTCGTTTTTTCATTCTCACTTATCTGTTTTTTTATTTGTTTTAATTCAATTTCATCAATAAAACCAGAAGGTGTTTCACTTTTACTATTAAGTAATAAAATTTGAAAATGAGCAGTATCAATACATTTATGGTTCAGTAAATTATTTTGATCTTTGAATGCAATTTCAAACATATCTATTTCATCATGATTACCTGGCAACCAAAATACCGGAAAATCGAGCTGGGCACTTTGAATTAAATCAACAAAATTTTCATAAGACGCTAAAGTATGATCTTGAGTTAAGTCACCACCAAAAATAGCTAAATCAGGTTTTTTACTTTTTATATCTTTTAGTGAGTTTTTTAATGCTTGGGCTGTATTTACATCAAAATACTCACCGCTGTTTTGGGCAAACAAATGACAATCGGTAAAATGTGCAATTGTGATATTTGCTTTACCTATTTGATAACAGGCATCAAACCAAGCCATGGTTCACATCCCATAAACAGCTAGCTCGCCCATGGGTAATACAATGATCAAGCCAATCTAATAAAAAAGCATTTACTTGATACTTTTCATCTTTTTGATGCATTAAAGGGTTTGGGTATTTATTTGAAGGTTTAATACGCTTTAAATAATCAGGGCTGATCACTTCAGCCATTCGGGCATCATGGTAAACGCGTACTAGTAATTTGGGATTGATAAAACCAATAACATTGCTACTGATTTGTTTAAATATGATATCAGTTGTAAATCTAGAAGTCGCTGTGATCTCTAATTGGTAACAAAAATTTTCAACATCAATCACACTTGTATCGCCAACAGCTTCGGTTTTTGGCATTAATTTCATAACTCTAAAATAATTTTGCTCACATACCGTCATAAAAGCCGGTAAGTTAGGAATGTATTTTTGAGACTTTACTAAATGAGTCATGATTTAAACTTATCTAAATTTAATGCTAACCATTGTAAACTAATCACAGTCGCAGCGTTATCTATTATGCCTTTTTCAAGATATGCCATAGCTTGAGCTCTAGGCATAACATGCACTTTAATATCTTCACCTTCATGTTCTAAACCAAATACCCCACCCGCTTGACTTAAATCAGTTTGCGCTAAGTAAAGATATAAACGCTCTGTAGTTCCACCAGGACTTGATAAATAAGACATCATAAAAGTTAAATTATCAAGTTCTAAACCAGCTTCTTCTTTTGCTTCTTTTATAGCAACTTGTTGATAATCATCAGAACCATCAGCCATCCCTGCTATGCATTCTAATAACCAAGGAGATTTATCTAAAGCAGGATCTAATGCACCAATACGCACTTGCTCAATGAGTAAAACACTATCAGTTTTCGCATCATAAGGTAATACCGCAACCGCGTGGCCTCGCTCTAAGATTTCACGGTAAACAGTATCGGAATAGCCACCAGCAAATAACTTATGACGAAATCCATAACGTTCAATTTTAAAGAAACCATCATATACTGCTTCTTTTTCAATGAGATCGATGTCTTTACTCTTGAAAATTGAAATATTGTTCATATATAAACCTAAATAGCTATTGCACTAATCCATATAAGTGTACCCTTGTTCCAGAAAATTAAATATATTCTGTTACACTTGAACACCTTATTTTACGTATTAGTTTTTTCTGTTCGCGTAAAAACAGTTTAACATCTCTGCAATTAAATAAAGAATAATTGATAACGGACGCCACTCACATGATGCAAAAAATGAATAAAAAAATACTATCAGCCTTAATTGGTTTAAGTTGCAGCCTTGCTGCAAGTAATAGTTTCGCCGAGGATCTATTGCAAGTATTTGAAATTGCAACGGCAAATGATCCTACAGTTTTAAAAGCCAAAGCAAATGCTAATAGAGATTCATATAATATAGATAGTGCTATGAGCAGCTTGTTACCAAACTTAACTTTCTCAACAGGTTATGATAAAACCCATTCATTTGGCGGTACTCTAACTTTAAGCCAATCCTTATTTAATTTCAGCAACTGGAAAAATTTAACAATTGCTGAAAAAGAAGCGCTACAATCTAAAACTAACTATGATTTAGCTCAACAGACATTAATTGTTCGTGTATCAAATGCATACTTTGATGTGTTAGGTAATATGGATGATTTGGAGTTTGTTCAAGCTGAAAAACGTGCCATTGAACGTCAATTAGAGCAAACAAAACAAAGGTTTGCAGTGGGTTTAACTGCTATTACAGATGTACACGAAGCGCAAGCACAATTTGATAATGCAGTCGCCCGTGAAATTGTTGCTAAAAATGACGTTGAAACATCTCGAGAGCAATTACGTGAAATCACAGGTAAGTACCACTCTAAATTAAACCCGCTTAATACAACAAGGTTTTCAACAGTTTCACCTACAGATAACAGCGCTGACTTTATTAAAACATCAGAAGAAAGAAACTTAGAACTTCAAATATCAAAGCTATCTCTTGAAATTGCAAAAGTAAGAATTGAAAAAGCTAAGACAGGTCATTTACCTACATTATCACTTCAAGGAACTTATTCCGAAAGTTGGGATCGTAGACCAACAAACGAAGATGGCCTCAGAGCCCCTAAAGAAGGCACTACATTAGGAGTTACTTTATCAGCACCTATTTATCAAGGTGGTAGTGTTCAGGCAGGTGTTGAAATAGCAAGAGCTAATTATGTTGCAAGCAGTGAAGACTTAGAAGCAACTCATCGTTCAGTAACACGCAACGTTCGTACTTCGTACAACCAAGTTGTATCAGATATTGCAACTTATAAAGCATTAGAGCAAGCGGTTGTTTCAGCACAAAGTGCTTTACAAGCGACTGAAGCGGGTTTTGAAGTAGGAACGCGTACAATTGTTGATGTATTACTAAGCACACGTAATTTATTTGATGCTAAACGTAACCTATCAGCTGTTCGTTATCGTTATGTTGTATCTACTTTAAGCTTAAAACAAGCTGCTGGTACGCTTAATAAAACAGATATTGAAGCGATTAATCGCGGTTTAAACTAATCTATATTAGTTTGAGGGAGTAGTGATACTCCCCTTACTTTCAATAAACTACTTTCAATAAACGACTTACCTCGCTTATAATCTTACCTTTCTAAATACCTAACTTTGAGTTGCTTTGTGGTAAACGATCCTAAATTTAAATTATTATTCTTACATCCTAAGTTTTGGCTAACTTGGGTTGGTACAGCTATTTTATACACCATATCTTGGCTGCCATTTAAATTACAGATAGCTATGGGAAAAGGCATAGGCCGTCTACTCCATAAATACTTTAAAAAACGCAGGCATATTGCGGAGCGAAATATTCAGCTATGTTTTCCCAATATGCAAAAAGAGCAACAAAGCCAATTAGTACTTAAAAATATGGAAAATACTGGCATCGCTATATTTGAGTCAGGCATGTCATGGTGGTGGCCGCAGTGGCGAGTTAAGCGTCATCATGGTGAAATAACAGGCTTTCATCATATTGAAGATATTCAAGCGTCAGGGAAAGGTGTGCTCATGTTAGTCCCACATATGCTGCATCTTGAAATGGCAGGTCGCATGATGGGTGAAACACAAAATGGCGTTGGTTTTTATCGCCCACATAATAACGCTTTAATTGAATACTTTATGACAAAAGGACGCTTAGGTTCAAATGAATATTTGATCGGTAAAAAAGACGTAAAAGGCTTGCTTAAAGCGCTTAGCAAACAAAAGCTATGTTATTACTTGCCCGATCAAGACTATGGTAGAAAACGCTGTGAATTTGTGCCCTTTTTTGCAATGACAGAAACAGCAACCACAACGGGTACCACGCTTTTTGCTTCAAGTAAAAACTGTGAAACCGTTGGCTTTAGCAGTAAACGCACTTCTGAGGGTAAATACGACATAGAAATTACGCCACTGTTTGAAAACTTCCCTACCGGTAATGAAGTGGAAGATTTAACACGCGTAAATCAACATATTGAATATGCAGTAAATAATGCACCGGAACAATATATGTGGTTACATAGACGTTTTAAAACCCGCCCAGATATAGATACGCCTTCCTTATATAAATAAGAGTCATATAAAAATTAAAACGTCTTCAAATTTGTGTTTTTGTATTTCACTTGGATGGGAGGTTAGAATCATATTTATTTGACTTTTTTATCTTATAAACTCAAGAAAAAAGAATAAAAACCATCCAAAAAGTAGTTATTTCCTTTGTTCTAAATGTATTAAACAAATGATTAATTTACTTTTTAAATTGAGTTTACTTTCAAGAGAAACACCATTTAATGATGTTTCTTTACGAAAAAGATGAAGTTTATTATGGAATTGAGCAGTTCTTACAAAGCTCAATCCAAACCTTCTCTTCCTTACAAGAACCTGGGATTTGTTTTCTAACTGCTGAGACATCTTCAAAATGATTTGTGCTAAGCAAGTCAAATCTCAAATTGCTGAATTGTTGACTTTCAGTACAAACCTTAACATATTTCTGATTGGGATACTGACCTTGCCACTCCCACTTACATGTTTCAACATTAATGAACACTGAACTATATTTTGAACTAGGACAAGAAACATGTTCGCTGAGAATTGATGTATCAGACTTCCCATGCTCCCAATTTCTATAATTACACTGAGTGTAAGGAACTACTTCATAAGTAGTTTCATATTCACAGACTGTTTTATATTCCCAATAACCGTTTGCAGCAACGGAAGTACTTACAATAGCCAAAGTAGATAAAGCTACAACTGCCAAACTTCTTAACATTATTATATTTTCCTTAATTTTATCATTTAAAAACACGACTTAAAGTCCCTAATTAAGGTAACACTTTGTTTAATCAAATAAAACCCTTTTTAAAACAAATCACTGGATAGATTCTAATTTAAATAAAGTCCAAACTATAAAGGATTGATTGACATTAAAAAAATGTTAATATGGTTAATAAATTTATAGAGTTGGTTCATATTATGTGGTTTTGGATTAAACATTTATCATTGGCAATTGTATTAATTGTTTCTGCGGCTTATTTTTTATTGGCTGATGGCCCTATTTATACGCCCGCAAAAGAAAATAAATCAAATGCTGCTGCCGATGGCCTATCTAGCTTTTACGCTTCAATTCGAGGCTCTTTAGATAATATGACATCTGATAGTGAGTTTGTTCAAAACATTAAAGTGCCTACGACAAAGCTTACTTCTGTATTACAAGAACGCGCTGAAATAGTTAAACCTTCCACTGCAAAATGGAAAGGCACAGTGCAAAGCCGACGTTTTGAGTCAGGAAAAACCCTTAAATCAATCATGAATCAATATGCCAAAGATGAAGGCATCGCTTTTTATTGGTATTTAAATAAAGACTATAAAGTGAAGCATAATTTCAGAGTTGAAAATAATTTTGTATCTACTTTATATCAAGTAGGCAAAGCCATTGATAGTGATTTTGAATATGATGTAAAAACATTTTTTTGTTATAAACATCGCGCTGCTGTGATCACTGAAAAACCATCTCAATTTGTCCGTGAAAACTGTATCAAAGCAACGATGTAAAACCTTATTTGTATTTGAGATACTTTCACTTAGTGCAAGATGTCTCTCAACAAATTCCAAATGACCTTTATTCAGTTAGATCTAAATCTTTTTCATGCCACAAAGTGACTTTAATTACTCTAAAATATCTTGCCATGCTTTATACACATTATGTTTATGCTGCTGAATATCACCTTTACTTACTAGTTTATCCTGTTGGCGTAGGCTTAATAAATGATACTGATCTCGGTAGTCACAATATGCTTTAATCAGCTGTTCACCTTGCTCAGATGAAATTAAACCTAGCTTGCTTGCTGTTTTAAAAATGCGAATATTATCAGGATAAAACATTATTTTTTCTTGATTATGGCTATTTGCCAATACCAGATACTGCGCAATAAATTCAATATCCGCCATGCCGCCTTTATCTTGTTTTAAATCGAATAATTCATTATTGCCTTTCGCTAAATGTTTTCGCATTTTTTCTCGCATTTTGGCAACTTCTGTTTTTAATTCATATTTATCTCGATTAAGACTTAAAACCTGCTTTCTGATTTCATAAAACCTTTGCTGTAAGGAAGTTTGCCCAAATATCATACGCGTTCTCACTAACGCTTGATGTTCCCACGTCCAAGCTTCTTTTAACTGATAATCACCAAAGGTTTCTATATTAATCGCTAATAACCCTGAAGCACCTTCAGGTCTTAATCTGGTGTCTAACTCATATAAAATACCCGATGCGGTACGCGTATTAAATAAATGCATTAACCTTTGTGCGAGTTTCAAATAAAACTGACGCGAGTCTATTTGCTTAGCACCATTGGTTAAGGTATTTCCTAAACTGTTATGTAAAAATACTAAATCAAGATCTGAGCCATAACCGAGTTCAATGCCGCCTGCTTTACCATATGCGATCACTGAAAAACCTTTATCTTCATCTGTTGCATCTTGCGGATAGCCAAAGCGCTCAACCATTTGTTGCCAAGCAAGCAATACACTTTGCTCTACAATTGCTTCAGAAAGTGCCGTTAAGTGATTGCTCACATTTGTAATATCAAGAACGCCAGTGGCATCCGCAGCTGCAATTCTAAGTTGATAGGCCTGTTTAAACTGCCTTAAAGCTTCCATTTGTTGCTCTAAATCTTGACTGTCTATTCGTAAAAAGTATTGACGAATTTCATCTTTATAAGCATTCAGATTTAAAGGTTGATATAAAATGGCGGGATCTATCAACTCATCCAATAAAATCGGATAGCGCGCAATTTGCTCTCCAATCCATTTACTATGACTACATAATAAAACTAACTGTTTTAATGTGCCTTGGTTTTCAAATAGCAATTCTAAATAAGCGGTTCTTGATGCTACCTTTAAAATCACTTGATTTATCATACTAAAAACACTGACATCTAGTGACTGGTCCTTGCGAGCCAAAATTAATTGCTCTAATAATTTTGGCATCAATTTATCGAGGGTATCTCGGCCTCTACTGCCTATTTTAATTTTTATTAATTGCTGTTTAAACTCTGATAGTTCCTTTTTCCATATCTGCTGCTCTGCATCTGAAAAATGTGTTTTGTCTAATAAACTAAAATCAGAATTACCCCATAAGGTTTCATATAATATAGAGTCATCATCTACAACTTCTTTTTCAGTGCCTACCATAAGATCAAATTCATCATGAATTTGTATCATTACATTTGAGATCTCTCCAAGTACTTCCTCATAGTTAGATTTACCTAATAAATGCGTTAGTCTTTGCTGATTAAGCTCTTCTAAAGGCAAAGTTTGTGTTTGTTCATTATTAAAAATTTGCAGATATTGCTCTACTTTTCTTAAATACAAATAGCCTTGTTTTAATTGATGTGCACTTTTAACTTCTAATGCACCTAATTCAACTAACTGCTCAAGTGCTTTAAGTAAAGATTGAGTTTGTAGGTTGGTATCTCTTCCGCCTCTTATCATTTGAAAAGCCTGAACAACAAACTCAGCTTCGCGAATACCACCCGCACCGAGTTTAATATTGCCTTTTAAGCCTTTTCGCCTGACTTCTTGCGCTATCATCGCTTTCATTTTCCGAAGAGACTCCACTACTGAAAAATCAATATATCTGCGATAAATAAACGGTTTTAACAAGGAGTAAAATTCAGCTCTGTATTGTGCTTCAAACTCAGATACAAAATCAGATTCATTACAATGAACCAGTCGACCTTTGAGCATGGCATAACGCTCCCAATCTCGACCTTGCTCTTGATAATAATCTTCCATAGCACTAAAGCTGAGTACTAAAGGACCACTATCGCCAAAAGGTCTTAATCGCATATCAACACGAAATACCTGACCATCTGGGGTTATTTGATTTAAAGCGGCGATTAATTTTTGTGATACCTTAGTGAAAAAGACTTGCGCTTCAATGCTGCGCCTACCACCTTGGGTATCACAATGTTCAGGATAGCTAAAAATCAAATCAATATCAGATGAATAATTCAATTCAAATCCACCTAATTTTCCCATGCCTAATATCAACATAGGCATCGCATCACCATTTGCATTTAACGGCTTACCATTTATTTTAGCAACTTGTTCATAAGCCCATAAATAAGCACTATGAATCAAAGAGTCGGATAATTTTGAAATGTAATTAATACTATTTTCTATCGGATTTTTCACAACTAAATCTAAAAAAGCAACTTTTAACCAATAACGATTTCTATAATCTCTTAAAAATTTAAAACATGCTTTATCTGATTCATTATTGATTTGATCTTGTGTTAATGGAGGTTTTATTTGAGTAATGTGTATTTCATTTTCATTTAATAGCCAAGAGCCTAACTCTGGTGATTTAAGTAGTTTTTTATAAGCAAAATCACTTAAGGCAAGTAATTTCACAAGAGCGTAATTTTCACAATCTGGAGTAATATGGTCACTAACTTGCTCAGGATAAATTTCTGTAAACCTTTTCATACCTAATTGATATAAAGCTTCAGACAAGTTAATCGACATATATTTCTCCAAAAAATTCATATAAAATCTGTTAATTCAATCACTATAGCGCAACACTATGGATTATATCACTCTTTCAAATCAAGCCTTTATCGCGCTTGGCAGCTCTTTTATTCTTGCTTTAATGGTTATATTAATTGTTCGTTCAATAATGAAAAATAAGTCACCTAATGGTTTACGCCAGGAATTGGCACAAAAAGATAACTTTGCAATGGGCATAAGCTATGCTTCAACCCTTTTTACGGTTTTAGTTGTAACCGGTTTTTTATTTAAAAACCTGAGTTTTACAGATATTAGAGCCGACACCTTATATGGTATTTTACTTATGTTATTTGCTTTTGCTTATATTCATATCGGTAAAAATATTCACGCACATTTTATTTTAAAAGATTTTAACGAAGAAAAAGAAATTCAGCATAAAAATATATGTGCTGCGTTAGTCGAATCAGGTGTGATGATAGGCAATGGCATACTGGTTTTAGGTTTATATAATTGGTCACATGCCCAAAGCTTAGATGGTTTATTGATCTTAGCCGTTACTTTCATTCTTCTTCAGGTGTTTATGTATTTAAACAGTCGCTGGCAAGAGTATGTTTTTAGCAAAGCAAATCAAGGTAGCTCATTACAAAACCAATTTAAATTTGAAAATATTTCTCTGGGTCTACGTTATGGCGGACAAACACTCGGAGCATGTTTAGCTATTTATGCTGGATTAGCAAGTGCTGCATACTTCCCAGGAAAAATGGTTGAAAACTTACTTATGGTAGTGATGCAATGTGGTATCTTAATAATTTTACAGCAACTTTTAAGTGCTTTAGCTATTAGATTAGCATTGCCAAAAATAAATACTGAATCAGAAATCGATCAGCAAGATAATATTGGAATCGCAAGTATTGAGTTAGCTATTTATATCGCAGTAGGATTGTTATTGGTAAAGCTGTTTTAAATAGCTTTTTGGGGATTCCGACAGTATGATCGAGCTTATCCTCAATAAAAGTGTAAGCATTTTCATGAATAAATTAGTACTGGCAACTGGCAACTTAGGAAAAGTAAAAGAATTAAGCGATATGCTAAGCGCTTTAAATATTGAAGTTGTGCCGCAAAGTGAGTTTAATGTTTCTGAAGTGGCTGAAACTGGTACTACATTTGTTGAAAATGCGATAATAAAAGCCCGTCATGCTGCAAAAATTACAGGCTTACCTGTGATTGCTGATGATTCAGGGTTAGAAGTAGATGCACTCAATGGCGCGCCAGGTATCTATTCTGCACGTTTCGCAGGCGTAGATGCCAGTGATAAAGATAATTTATTAAAATTACTATCTGAGCTTAAAGATGTGCCTGAAGAAAAACGTACCGCACGCTTTTGGTGTGTATTAGTATTAATGTGTCATGCTGATGATCCTACGCCACTCATTTGCCAAGGCTTTTGGGAAGGTAAAATAACAACTGAAGCTAGTGGTGAAAATGGTTTTGGTTACGACCCTGTTTTTTATGTACCCGAAAAACAAACCACTTCAGCTCAATTAGATAAAATAACAAAAAATACTTTAAGTCATCGTGGCAAAGCTTTAAAACAGCTACTTGTTTTATTACAAAATAAGTTGCAAGCATAACAATGAAATTACCAGCCCTTAGCTTATATGTTCATATTCCTTGGTGTGTGCAAAAATGTCCTTATTGTGACTTTAACAGCCATAGTCAAAAAGGCATTATCCCCGAAACTGATTATATCCAAGATTTACTCAATGATTTAAAACAAGACCTACATTATGTACAAGGCCGTAAGTTAAAATCTATTTTTATTGGCGGTGGCACTCCCAGCTTATTAACGGAAACAGCGATTGGCACACTCATAAAGGGCATCAAAGCTATGATCCCTTTTGAAGAAAATATAGAAATTACCTTAGAAGCAAACCCAGGCACAGTCGAATCTGGCCGCTTTAAAGGTTATGTTGATATTGGCATTAATCGTATATCTATTGGCATTCAAAGCATGCAAAACGATAAATTAAAAGCCCTTGGCCGTATTCATGATGCCGATGAAGCAATAAAAGCCGCAGAGCAGGCACGCAGCGCCGGTTTAAACAGTTTCAATCTAGATTTAATGCATGGTTTACCTGGCCAAAATTTGGAAGATGCCTTAGGTGATTTACAAAAAGTGATTGCTTTAAAGCCAAAGCATATTTCTTGGTATCAATTAACAATTGAAGAAAACACCCAATTTCATTCCCGCCCACCAAAATTGCCAGAAGATGAAGCTTTATGGGATATCCAAGAACAAGGCCATGATATTTTAACCGATGCAGGATATCAGCAATATGAAATATCAGGCTATAGCTTGCCCGACTTTCAATGTCAGCATAATTTAAATTACTGGCGTTTTGGTGACTATTTAGGCATAGGTTGTGGTTCTCACGGTAAAATCACTTTGCCTGTGCAAAATAAAATTGTTCGTACAGTTAAAATTAAACATCCAAAAGGTTATATGGCTCCGAGTGAGTCAGAGCTGCCTAAAAGCTATTTATTTAATAGCTGGCAAGTTGAGAAAGACGATTTACCGTTTGAATTTTTTATGAATAGATTGCGATTATTTGAGTCTTTCGATCAAAGTGAGTTTACTGATTTTACAGGGTTGCCAATCAGTTTAGTTACGCATTCGTTTATAAAAGCCAGTGAACAAGGATTAATTTTACAATCATTATCTAATAATAACGCACCGCAGTGGCAAGTCACCGCAAAAGGTCACCGATTCTTAAATGATTTGTTAGAATTATTCGTCTAAAAAATGGTAATACCAATCCCATTAAATAAGTAACCACTCACTTTATTAACGGGGATGGTATAGCATTAAAAACAGAACAAATGCCAAACCAAGCCTATAAACGCGTATTTTCAATTCAAAAAATGAGCGTTGAGCGTACTCAGATTAAATAGGTTAAAAATTCGTTACAAATTAATACTGGGTTTTAAAGTGTACCTATATATACTACCCATAAAAATACTCTTGAAATAAAGGTAAATATAATGATTAAGCAAACACTTATTGCTACTGCAATTAGTACTCTTCTATTAACAGGTTGTCAGCAAACTCAAACAAATATGTCTGATTCCGTTAATAAAGTAGTTAAAACAGCGCAAACTGAATCAGAAAAAGCAAATGCATTTTTTGAAGATACTTTTAATCGCGATGTGATGCGCAGCCCTATTTACCAAACTTACATGGGTATTAAAAAAGACTATGGAAAATGGGATGATGGCTCTGAAGCCCGTGCATTAGAGGACCTTGCTTTAACTAAAAAAGATTTACTAACATTAAAAGCAATGAACTACGCAGCGCTTGATGCCAGCACTCAAGTTAGCTACAACTTAATGAAACAAAATCTTGAAGATACCATTGCTGACTTTAAATGGCGTCATCATAACTACCCAGTAAATCAAATGTTTGGTACACACTCTATGGTGCCGGCATTTTTGATTAACCAACATCAAATTGCAGATGTGTCAGAAGCAAAAGCATATATCTCTCGCTTAAATGGCGTAACTGAAGTATTTGCTCAACTCGAAAAAGATCTAGAAGTAAGAGCACAGAAAGGTATCATTGCGCCTAAATTTGTTTTTCCTCATGTAATTGAATCAAGCAAAAATATCATTCAAGGTGCACCATTTGAATCAGGCGATGATTCAACTTTATTAGCTGACTTCAAACGTAAAGTAAATAAACTTGAAATTGAACAAAGTGAAAAAGATGCGCTTATCTCTGAAGCGACAAAAAGCTTAGAGTCATCAATCAAGCCTGCATATCAACAATTAATAACTTACCTTAAAACGTTAGAAATGCGTGCAAATAATGAAGATGGCGCATGGAAATTCCCTGAAGGTGAAGCTTTTTACAATAATGCGCTAGCACGTACTACTACGACTGATTTAACAGCTAAGCAAATCCATAAAACAGGCCTAAGTGAAGTTACACGTATTCATAACGAAATGCGTGAAATTAAACAAAAAGTAGGCTTTAAAGGCGACCTAAAAGCATTTATGCAGTTTATGAAAACTGACAAGCAGTTTTATAAGCCTGATACAAAAGAAGGTAAACAAGAATACTTAGACGAAGCTGTTGCACTTATTGACAACATGAAACTTCGTTTAGATGAATTATTCATTGTAAAACCTAAAGCTGACTTAAAAGTAAAAGCAGTTGAAGCATTCCGTGAAAAAGCTGCTGGTAAAGCCTTTTACCAACAGCCTGCACCAGATGGTTCTCGCCCAGGAGTTTATTACGCTAACCTTTACGACATGGAAGCGATGCCAACTTACCAAATGGAAGCACTTGCTTACCATGAAGGAATTCCAGGCCATCACATGCAAATAGCTATCGCACAAGAGCTAGAAGGCGTTCCTAAGTTCCGTAAATTTGGTGGTTACACAGCTTATATTGAAGGTTGGGGTTTATATTCAGAGTTCGTACCAAAAGAAATGGGCTTATATGCAGACCCGTATTCAGATTTTGGTCGTTTATCAATGGAGTTATGGCGCGCATGTCGCTTAGTAGTAGATACTGGTATTCACGCTATGAAATGGACTCGCCAAGAAGGTATTGATTACTATGTAAATAACACACCAAATGCGACTTCTGACGGTGTTAAAATGGTTGAACGTCATGTTGTAATGCCTTCACAAGCGACAGCCTACAAAATCGGTATGTTAAAGATTTTAGAATTGCGTAAAGCAGCTAAAGCAAAACTAGGTGATAAATTTGATATTCGTGAATTCCACGATGTTGTACTAAAAAATGGTCCTTTACCATTAAATGTACTTGAAGACTTTGTAGATCAATACGTCGCTTCAAAATAAATTAAATCAACGACTTAAAAAGGGCCTTTTGGCCCTTTTTTATTATGTATTTTAGTCTAAGCTTATAAAATAATAATAAAAATTTCCGTGAGCTACGTTTGCCTAATACAAAACCAATCGTTTATGCCGACTTTAACTGCCCTTTTTGCTTTGCTTTACATCAAAGGTTAGATAATCTTGGATTATTAAATCAAATTGAATGGCGTGTTATTCAACATGCGCCTGGCGCTAATTCGAATGCAAAAGATCCTAAACAATTAGACCTGTTAAAAACTGAATATCAGCTTGTATTAAAGCGTGCGCCAGAAATAAAAATAATTAATCCAAATATCATCCCAAATACAGAGTTAGCTAATACTTACTTAGCGATAATTTCGAAACAAAAACCAGATAAATCACCTGCATTTAGACAAAGAGTATATCAATCACTTTGGTTAGATAGCTTAGATATTTCTCAGGAAGATATCTTATCCGAAATATGTAACAAACTTGATATAGCGCCTATTTCATTAGATCAAGTTACTTCAAACAGCCTAGATTCTTGGCAGCAATTATGGATGCATGGCGATTTTGATTTGCGAATACCTGCCTTGAGTAATCAACAAGGTGAAGTCATGTTAGGACTTCAAAATGCAAAAAGTTTAAATGACTTTATTAATTTAGGCATTGCAAATAAAAATGAAAAAAATAATGTCTGTGGTTTTAAAGCTAAAGACCGAATAGATATACTCTGTCTATGTGACAGTAAAAGTATTTTAACATTAATAAGTGAAAGTGAAAATTTTGAACTCGTTTTTCATAATAAGATATCTGAGTTATTTAAAAGTACAATTGAAAATAATCCATGTTTAGTGCTTGTAGAAAGTAAATTAGATATGTCATTTAGTTTATGTAATAGCATTAATGAAGAAAAAAAGAATACAGTGCCCATGGTTTATTTTCAAAATAGTAAACATACAAGCCTAGAGATGCAGGCTTTTTATATGGGAGCTTCAGATTACCTGCACTTACCCTCGCAAAGTAACTGTTTTTTTGAACGTTTAAAAGTACATATTCGTTATAAAAAGAGACTTGATATTTTAGCTAACCATGCAACACACGACCCATTAACAGGCTTATATAACCGTAGAGAAATTGATGACTTTTTAGAACGAAGTTGGCGAAATGCATGTCGTTATAAAGCGCAAGTAGGTGTATTAATTATAGATATAGACTTTTTCAAAAATTATAACGATTTTTATGGTCATATAGGTGGTGATGAAGCACTGATTAAAGTGGCTAATGCCATTGAAATGTCATTATTTAGGCCTGATGATTTAGCGGGTAGAATTGGTGGTGAGGAGTTTATTGTAGTGGTAAATCAAACTGATGAGCAAAGTTTATTTACATTAGCTAAACGAATTCATGAACAAATCAGAAAATTAAATATAGCGCATGTTAAAAGTGAAACATCAGAACAACTCACAATAAGTATCGGCTTAGCGCTCACTCGGGCACATGCAGATAATAATTATCATATGTTATTAGAATATGCAGATAAAGCACTCTATTTTGCTAAATCTAATGGTCGAAACACCAGTGAATTAACTCATTTACCTAGCCCTAACTATTAAATCATTTAGACTAACTAAAAAAACCATCACCTGTGATCACTTTTTTGCCTTTTTCAGATAAAGACACTTGGTGTAAATGATAAAACATTAAATCTTGATGCAAAATACATTCTTGTGTATCTATATCTACTAACTCTCGCATTAACTCTAAAATAGACCAAAAGCTTAAATCCCCCATAAAAGGAATTTCTTCTAATTGTTGGTTTTCACCAAAAAGCTGGGCTAATGTAAGCGGTTTAACTGACAAAATATCTAATATTTGCCATTGCGTACGAGAAAGTTCAGGCTTAGGCGGGGTTTCTTCTAAAAAGCGAGTTATAGCGAGCTTTAAACTTGGCCAGTATTTAAACTCTAGATCTAAACAATGTTTAAGTTTGGTACTTTGAAGTTGTTCATCTGAAATTAAAGCCTGCCATACTTTATTTGATAATTCATAAAATGTTTTTTCTGGCGTGAAACGTGTTTGAAAATACCGCTGAATATGCTCGGCATTATGCTCTCTCGGTGGTAAATGATCGGGTAGCATAACGATTTTTAAACTTTGTTGCTCCATATCAGAGTTTTTGAACCAAGCTAAAAACTGTAAGCCAATCAAACAATCAAATAATTCAGGGGTTAGCCATAATATAATTTCATCTGTTGGTTCTAATGCGAGTAATGCATCATCTCTTTGTTTAAATTTTACTTTAACATCAGATAAAGCAATGTAAAAAAAATCAGCTAAAAATTCGCTGCGATATTCACTTATTTTTTTTAAGTTGGTTTGTGCTGTTATAGGGCCATGGTGTAAAACATCTTGCCATGCTTGAAATTGGCCTTCGATGCCAATTTTTTTTAAATAACTATTCGCGCTGTCTCCATTAGTTATATGAAGCATAAGTCCTCTATTTTATTTTTTATATCGACAGATCATCATTAGTCTAATTTTTGCAGCTGTATAACAACTTGCCTTCTGACCTTATCAATGGCATTTACAATTTTCATTGCTGCATCGTTATTTGAACTCATACTTTCCCATTGAGTTTGCCAAACCGATTTTAATACATTGGTTTCAATGCGTACATCTACCGGGGTTAAGTAACTTAAATCATTGATTAAATTAACTTTAACCCAGCCTTTTCTTGGACTTCCATTAATAACATCTTGATCATAATGTGCCGTATATACAAGTAGTTCTAAGTTTGCTAATTCTTGTAAGACTTGAAAGCTGGCAATACGAATATTATTATTATCTTCACTAATTTCTAGACGCCAAGCATTATAACTAAAACCTACGAATGTAAAAATAATACTAAAAATTGCCGTTATATAATAATATTTTGCTTTATGGATCATTATTAACCTATAAATTATAAAAGTACTTTTCGAAATAGCTTAATCAGATAAGTAATATTCTATTGTTGATACAACACGTACCTTTTTAATATTAGGCGTATTTGAATCACGATCTGAAATACTAAACAGGCCTTGTTTTGCCGATTTTATTTTTCCTAACTTTGAATCAGAGTCTTTTGCAAATTTCAGTGCAACTTCACGGGCATTTGTAGTCGCTGTCTGTACCATTTTTGGTTTTATATCATTAAGTTTAGTAAATAAAAACTCTAATCTATTATTATATTCTTGTCTGAGCATCACTATATTTTGTTTTGCTAACTCACTTATTTTAGAGCTTGCATTTAATACTTTATCTGGTGAGTGTGTATACACAGACAAAGACGACTCTACTGTATAGCGATATTTAACTTTTTGGTTATTTGAATATTCAGTTGCAAATTTATCATGTACAGCTTGAGTGCCTATAGTGATTTCACTATCATCAAAGCCATGTAATTTTAAAAATGCAATGATACTCTGATTTTTAGTTTGTACTGTTTCCATTAATTTCGTTAAATCATTACCTGCATCGGTAAACTTTATCGGCCAAATAGCCGTATCAGCTTTCACCTCAAGTTCGGCTAACCCCTTAACAACAACAGAGCGTTCCATTGATTTAAAACTCAGTAACCCACTTTTAATTGATAATCCTAGACCAATCAAACCTATTATTAATGAAACGCCAATAATAAAACTATTAATACGAGAAGTTTTTTGCACAGTTATAACCCTCTTACTATTTTTAACTCACTAATTGTTTGTCTAAACCATTATATTCAGGTGTTTGCACTGAAAGCACTTTTAAAGGGTTTGAAGATGTCACTTTTACACCATGCTTAGTATTTTCAGGCACTCTAATATAATCACCCTTTTTAATTTTAATGATTTTATCATTTATCGTCATATCACCTTTGCCATCAAGAATATAAATTATTTCGGTATGATATTTATGGATATGTAAAGGTACCTGTTCCTTTATTGAAATTAAAAACTCACTTGCATGTTTATCACTACCTAACTGGGTAACGGATAATTTATCTACATCACCTTGAGCAACCAAAGTATCTAAGTTAAGTATTGATGTGCCAATTGCTGCACATATAAACATAAGCGTCATGAATAGCCTTTATTTTTATTATTATTTGTCCCGAATATTCAACTAGGATACCTAAGTATTGTTCCAAATCAAAGCTTCTACATTAAGAGATATACAACTGTATATTATACTAATGGATTAGTCTTAATTGTCGCATAATAAACTCAGGATCGATAAAGTACTAGAATCAGAATAAGGCAAAGATCATATATGACCGTAAAACGTATCAGCCAATTTTTTAATCCCAAATCAGTTGCTGTAATCGGCGCATCAAATCAATCAAATCGCGCAGGCTTTGTAGTAATGAGAAACTTATTACAGGGTGGTTTTAGCGGCCCAGTTATGCCAGTTACACCAAAATATAAAGCGGTTCATGGTGTTTTAGCTTATCCAACGATCTCAGATTTACCTCAAATTCCCGATCTTGCCATTATATGTACAAATAAACATTTATCTTTTAAGTTAATTGAAGAATTAGGTACTAAAGGTTGTAAATACGCGATTCTAATTGCTTCTGGATTTAAAACTGAGCATAAACATCAATTAAAAGAAGTAGCTAAAGCCTCTGGTGTAAGTATTCTAGGGCCTAATTGTTTAGGTTTATTGGTCCCCAGCATAGGTTTAAATGCGAGCTTTTCACATACAGTTGCATCGGAGGGGAAAATTGCTTTTATTTCTCAATCAGCTGCGGTTTGCTCTACCATATTAGATTGGGCACAAAATAAAGATATCGGATTTTCATATTTTGTTTCTATGGGCGATTGCATCGATATAGATTTTGCGCAATTAATTGACTTTTTAGGCCGAGATGCCAAAACCCAAGCTATTTTACTTTATATTGATAATATTGAAGATACACGTCGATTTATCTCTGCCGCAAGAGCAGCTGCTTTTAGTAAACCTATCATTGCAATCAAAACAGGGAGAACACAAGCTGGCGCTATCGCAGCTCAACAACATACTGGGGGTAATACCAGCTCAGATGCAATTTATGATGCTATGTTTCAACGTGCCGGAATGTTAAGAGTTAATGATTTACGAGAACTATTTGCAGCAACTCAAACACTTGCACTTCACCCTAAGCTTTTAAAAGTTGAACAACTAACCATTTTAACTAATGGCGGTGGACCTGGTGTAATGGCTGTTGATAGCCTAACTCACACATCAGGAAAACTAACGCAGTTAAGCGACAATACAATTGCACTATTAAACAAAGTATTACCTCAAGAGGACATGGCTAACAATCCTGTAGATATATTTGGAGATTCTGATCCACCTCGATATAAACAAGTACTCGAAATATTACTCAAAGCCCCTGAAGTCGAAAACTTACTGATTTTACATAGTCCATCAGCACTCGCTCCGAGTGAAGATTATGCAAATATTATTGTTGAAACAGTTAATAAAATTCCTAAAATGCAACGTCCTTATGTATTAACTAACTTTATGGGAGAGCAAGCGGCCTTTAAAGCAAGAAAGATATGTAGCCAAGGTTATATTCCGACATATCGAACGCCGGAAGGCGCCGTAGGTGCATTTATGCACTTAATTCAATATAGAAGAAACCAAAAACACCTAACACAAACACCAGAATCTTTATTGGAATCATCTAATCATGATCCAAAAATAATTCAGACTTTAATTGATAAACATATATCCGATCATGAACACTACTTATCTACTCATCAATCTAAAAAGATCTTAGATCAATATGGTGTTAATACCATAGATACTAAAGCGGCTTTAACACCAACAGATGCCAGAGAACAAGCTATAGAAATAGGTTTTCCCGTTGCTTTAAAATTAATAAGCCCAAGCATTTCATCTAAATCCGATGTAGGGGGAGTCGTGCTTAACCTCAATGATCCCGATGAAGTTGAACAAACAGCCTTTGCGATGTTGTTGAGAATTAAAAGTACGTATCCAGATGCCAAAATTGAAGGCTTTTCACTCCAAAAAATGGCCCCGCGTGCCGGCGCTCAAGAGCTACGTATTGCGGTAAAAACAGACCCCAACTTTGGCCCCGTAATTTTACTTGGGGAATCAGGTACCAGTTTAAATTACGAACAAGCAGCTGTCGCTTTACCGCCACTCAATATGAACTTAGCAAAGTACCTTATTGCATCGGCACAAGATAAAGGTTTAATAAAAGAAAAGCTTTTACCCGATAAGATAGACAAATATACTTTATGTGCACTCCTTACACGTATATCACAACTCATTATTGAACAAAGTGATATTCAAAGCATAGAATTAAACCCAGTTCTCGCCAGCGGAGGAAAGTTTTTAGTGCTTGATGCCGTAATACAGCTGAAAAAATATCAACCTAAAATTGGCTTTAAACGTTTATCAATATGCCCTTATCCTAAAGAGTTAGAAAAAAAGATCAGATTAAAAAATGGAACAATGGCAACTTTAAGACCTATCAAACCCGAAGATGAAGAATCTCATAGGGACTTTGATCTAGCCCTAGATAAAGAAGACAGATACAAACGTTTTTTTGGTGAATTACCGCAATTTAGTCATGATCAATTAGCAAAAATGACACAGATTGATTATGACCGTGAGATGGCATTTATTGTATCGCAAGATATTGATGGTACAGCGAAAACACTTGGTGTATCTCGCGTTTTCATGGATCCTGATAATCTAGAAGCTGAATTTGCAATCGTGATCCGTTCAGATCAAAAAGGATTAGGTTTAGGCCGGATCTTATTACAAAGTGCAATAGATCATTGTATACAACAAGATGTTGCCTTAGTTACAGGTATTACATTACCAGAAAACACCGGTATGATTGAACTTGCCCGTAAGCTTGGATTTAAAATCGCACGAGATTTTGAAGAAGGTACTGTGACCATGAATTTAAAAATTATGAAATAAATACTTTCAATCAGGTCCCCTTTGCCAAATAATGATGAGCTGTTTAGCTTTCATTGTTAACAGAAATAGCTTGAACGTATACGGGGAATGAAATGAAAAAAGTATTACTAATTGACTGTCCAGATGAAAAAGGTTTAATCGCTAAAATCACAGGACTTTGTTATGAACATAAATTAAATATCATAAAAAACAACGAATTTGTTGATAATATCAATGAAAGGTTTTTTATGCGCACAGAACTTCAAGGAGATTTTACCAAAGTAAACTTTCTTGAGGAATTAAATGCACAATTGCCTAGTGACTGTAATCTTGAGCTAATTGGCCAAGAAAAAATGCGTGTTGTTTTATTAGCAACTAAAGAAGCCCATTGTTTAGGGGGAGTCTTATTAAAATACTTTGAAGATGCGCTAAATATTGAAGTTGTTGCAGTTATCTCTAATTATGAAACGCTTGAACCACTTGTTAAAGGGTTTAATGTACCGTATCACTTTATTAGCCATCAAGGCCTGACTCGAGCAGAGCATGATGAAGCAGTTGCAATACAAATTGAGCACTATCAACCTGACTTGATTGGTTTAGCAAAATACATGCGCATTTTAAGCAGTGATTTTGTAAAACGCTTCAGCGGTAAAGTGATTAATATACATCACTCCTTTTTACCTGCATTTATTGGTGCTAAACCCTATCAACAAGCTTATGACCGTGGTGTTAAAATGATAGGCGCAACAGCCCATTATGTGACTGACGAATTAGATGAAGGCCCTATTATTATGCAAGATGTTATTCATGTAACACATGATGATGATGCAGAGTCTTTGGCTAGATTAGGTAGAGATGTTGAAAAGACAGTTTTCTGTAAAGCCCTGCAATTAGCCAGTGAGCATAAACTCTTTGTGAATGGTAATAAGACAGTGGTCTTTAAGTAGGTTTTAATTGATTCCTTAAGGATATCTCAAAACCTATAAATTCCGTTAAGCCTGACAGCTAGAGTGTAAACATAGACTGTGTGTGAATAGTAATAGAACAGAAGTCTTTAAATGAACAAAAATCCCCAATAAATATTGGGGATCACTTAATGACTCAGTAGTCGATTTTTTTACCCTTCGACTGGCGACTCTAACTGTAACTTAGAGGCGATAAGTACCGCTTGAGTACGATTATAAACACCTAACTTTCTAAAAATGGCTGTAATGTGAGCCTTTATTGTTGCTTCTGAAATATTTAATTCATATGCAATTTGTTTATTTAGTAATCCTTCGTGTAAATAACTTAATACTTTATATTGTTGCGGTGTTAAAGATGCGACTTGTGCTGCAACTTCAACTTCATTACCAGATAATTGATTTACTTTATCTTTCATTGACTCTGGTAACCAGCTTTCGCCTTCTAAAATTTCATTTATAGCCGCTGCAATTTCAACTGATGAAGATGATTTTGGAATAAAACCTAAAGCACCATAACCCATAACTTTAGACACTACACTCAGCTCTTCACTACCAGATATAACGGCAATGGGAAGATCGGGGTGATCTTCACGGATCCGAATCAAACCGTATAAATCATCATTACCTGGCATATGTAAATCTAATAGCAAAATATCAAGATCGTCTTCTTTATCTAAAATCTCAAGAGTAGATTTAAAATTATCAGACTCAAATACTGTCAAATCACTAAAAGCGTTCTGTAGCGCTCCTTTTAATGCTTCACGAAACAAAGGGTGATCATCCGCTATCAAAAACTTGCTCATAGTTTACTCCTAAAAAAATGGCTGTTATCAAATAACAGCCATTATATTACTTGTTCAAATAACCAATAAGCAAGCTATTAACGATTAAGACGATTTTCAATGAGCTCTTCAACAACAGTCGGATCTGCTAGTGTTGATGTATCACCTAACTGCTGATGCTCATTCGCTGCAATTTTACGTAAAATACGGCGCATGATCTTGCCTGAGCGAGTTTTAGGTAGCCCAGGTGACCATTGGATCATATCTGGAGATGCTATTGGACTGAGCTCTTTACGAACGTGATTACGAACTTCTTTAGTTAGCTCATCTGTAATTGATACACCATCATTAGGTGTTAGGTATACATAGATACCTTGACCTTTGATTTCATGTGGATAACCAACCACAGCAGCTTCTGCTACTGCTTCATGTGCAACAAGTGCACTTTCAATTTCCGCAGTGCCTAAACGATGTCCTGATACATTTAATACATCATCAACACGACCTGTGATCCAGTAATAACCATCTTCATCACGACGACAACCATCACCCGTAAAATATACCCCTGGATAGGCAGAGAAATAAGTTTGTTCAAATCGTTCATGATCACCATAAACTGTACGCGCTTGTGCAGGCCAACTGTCTAAAATCACAAGATTACCTTCTGCTTCACCTTCTAGGGCATTGCCTTCAGCGTCAAACAGTGCTGGTGCAATACCAAAAAATGGTCTTGTTGCAGAACCTGGTTTCGTTTGTGTTGCACCCGGTAGTGGTGTGATCATCATGCCACCTGTTTCAGTTTGCCACCAAGTATCAACTATAGGACATTTACCGTTACCTATCTTCTCGTAATACCAACTCCAAGCTTCAGGATTAATAGGCTCGCCTACCGAACCTAAAATACGTAAACTTTCACGATTTGATGTAGCTGTTGGTTCATCTCCTTTAGCCATTAATGCGCGAATTGCCGTTGGTGCTGTATATAATATAGAAACGTTATGTTTATCAACTACTTCACCCATACGGCCCGCAGTTGGGTATGTGGGTACACCTTCAAATAATACTTGAGTACAACCGTTAGCCAGTGGTCCATATGCAATATAACTATGACCGGTGATCCAACCTACATCCGCACTACACCAAAATACATCGTCTTCTTTTAAATCAAATACGTATTCATGGGTAAGTGATGTGTAAACTAAATAACCACCAGTAGTATGCACAACACCTTTAGGCTGGCCTGTAGAACCTGAGGTATATAAAATAAATAATGGATCTTCAGCATCCATCACTTCAGGTTCACAGGTTACAGCTTCATCAGCAACTAAGTCATGCCACCATACATCTTTTTCATTCCAATCAACTTCACCACCTGTTAATTGATGTACAATTACGTGCTCTATAGAAGTAACTGAATCTTGAGATACCGCTTCATCAACATTTGCTTTAAGCGGTACTACATTACCTGCACGTCGACCTTGATCTGATGTGATCACAACTTTTGCATTTGAATTTTTAATACGATCCGCAATTGCAGACGGAGAGAAACCACCAAATACAACTGAATGCACAGCACCTATTCGTGCACATGCTTGCATTGCATAAACAGCTTGTGGTGTCATTGGCATATAAATAGCGACACAATCTCCTTTTTTAACACCTAGCTTTCTTAAGCCATTAGCCAATTTACACACTTCATCATGAAGTTTTTGATAGGTTATATGCTCTACAGCTTCAGGGTTATCACCTTCCCAGATAAGTGCCACTTTATCGGCTTTATCTTGTAAGTGACGATCGATACAGTTATAAGAAGCATTCAGCTTACCATCTTCATACCATTTGATATCAACATGACCTTTATCAAAAGAAGTATTTTTTGCTTTTGTGTAAGGTTTAAACCAATCAAGTCTTTGGCCTTGTTCTTTCCAAAAAGCTTCAGGATCTTCTAGAGACCATTTATAAAGCTCTAAATACTTCTCTTCATTAATAATTGCTGATTCTTTTACTGAAGACGGTATTGGGTAAATACTCTGTGTCATAACTGTTTCCCTAATTTATTTGCTTCTTGCTTATAGCAAGAATTACTCAGCTACCAAAGTTAAAATATTAGACTTTAGTATGAATCTCTAATTTCTTCATTAAAGATCAACTTGTTAAGTTATAATTAAAGTCTAGACTCTGTGTAATAATTTCAAAAACCTCAGTATGCAGCTTAACATTTAAATAACATATATTCTTTTTAAAAAACGGAAAGTGAATTTCTATTCATGGCTTATTACACCTTAGTCTTATAGACCAAAAGGTAATTGAGCAAAATGCGCTCATAAATGAATCTAATGTTAACAACAAGTGATAATTGTTTAAACGGGATACAACAATGAAAAATATTAAATTAGTAAAATCGCTCACAGCTATGGCTGTTTTATCTGCAATTAGCGCAACAACATATGCTGCGAACCTTGAAAATACTGAAGTAAAATACGGTGGTTATGTCAAACTTGATTCTATGTGGACTGATTATTCAGACGCTTCATCTGATGGCAGTGTTTATGATGGCCTTGGTCGTGATTTTTATGTACCTAGTACAACACCTGTAGGCGATGGTACTAATAGCCCTGATGCTGTTTTTGATATGCATGCACGCCAATCTCGTTTCAACTTAGCAACTTTGACAAAACTAGATAGTGGAAAAACTATCAAAACAAAAATTGAGTTAGATTTCATTGTATCCCCAGGGGGTAACGAGCGCGTTTCAAACTCTTATGCACCCAGAATTCGTCAAGCTTTTGTTACTTATGATGGATGGTTATTTGGCCAAGCATGGTCTAACTTTCAAAATGTAAGTGCACTGCCTGAAACTTTAGACTTTGTTGGTCCAGCTGAGGGCACCATATTTGTGCGTCAACCACAAATTAGATATACAACTGGCGGTTTATCATTTTCTGTTGAGAACCCAGAAAGTACCGTCACTGTAAATGGCTCTCGTGTAGAAACCGATGATGCTAGCTTACCTGACTTTAATGTTAAATATACTCACAAAGCAGACTGGGGCCATGTCGCAGTTGCTGGCTTAGTAAGACAGCTTACCTATAAAACACAAGATTATGATGCCGATGAAAGTGCCTATGGTATTAGTGTTTCAGGTCGACTCAATATGGGAAAAAATAATTTCAAATTCATGTTAAATCAAGGATCCGGTTTAGGCCGTTATGTCGGACTAAATATTGCTCATGGGGGGGTATTAACTGACGATAATAATATTGATTCCATAGATTCAACATCCGGATTTGCAGCTTATCAACATCATTGGAGTGATCAATTTAGGTCTACAGTGATGTATTCATTTATTGATATAGATAATGATCCAAATCTACTTAATTTAACAGGTAACCCTACTAAATCGAGTATGAGTTATAGCGCTAATTTACTTTATTCTCCAGAGAAAAAACTCACTTTTGGTGTAGAGCTAAAACATGCACAACGTGAAGTTGAAAATGGTGTAGATGGTGATATGAATCGATTACAATTCTCAGCTAAATATGCTTTTTAATTTATAAATTTTTAATTAGCTCTCTAAAAGTGCGGCCTGTTATGGTCGCATTTTATCTTTCAGCATATCTAGTAACTTAAAATCATATTCTTTATTATCAGGATAATGGGATAAACTTAACTTTTTAAAGTCGATATTCATTAAAGCACTTTGCTCTAATAGAACTGAATAAGAAGATATGTTTGTATTTTCAATTAGCTCTAAATCGAACGTGCTTTTATCTATATTATTACCCTTAAATCTATCAATCCCTTCTTCTTTATCATATAAAGAAAGTAGCCCCCAAACACCCATCATAAAATGCCCACCTACTGATGCCGACATTTCATTTTGTTCAATGCTTAATATTGCGCTTTGAATCCAATCAAAACCTCCTATAAAAATATCTTTTCCGGGTTTTAGCCCCAGTCTTTTAATCGCATTAATAGCACCTAAAGCCATTTCATCCGATGCACACCAGATAACCGATATATCTGGATATCTTTTTAATAATTTAAATGTTTTATCATATGCATTTTTTCGTGACCATTGTGCATAAACAATTTGTTTTAAATCAGCTTCATATGACTCTGATGCCGATATTAAACCACTATTTCGAATTATCGATTCAGAACCAAAATGACCACTGATCCCCGCAACAACCAAAGGTTTTCCTCTTTTTTTCGCTTTTGACAAAAGGTTATTAGCTAAAAGCTCGGAAGCCTTTTTATTATCATGGAATATTTCCCCGACCCAATTTTTAAACTTACCTCGCGGTATTCCGATATTTTTTTTCTCTTTACCTGAAATAGTTTGTTCCAAGGTAATAATTTTAACTGGATATTTTTCTAGAAAGCTCAAAGTGCTCAAAGCTCCACCAGGGTAATTTACCAACATAATATATTCAGGAGTGTCATTCTGAGATAAATAGCTTTTAATCTCTTGAAGTTGAAGAAAACGATTTCCATGACCATAAATCACATCTAGCTTTATATCTAAGTCTTTTGCTGCTTTTTTGGTAAGCTCTTCTACTTGATGCCAAAAAGGGTCATTTTCAATTGAAGGATTAATAAGTAATACATTTAATTTATCTTCAGTCGCACCTGAGCAAGTTGAAAAAAACATATAAAAACAAAGCATAATTTTTTTTAGATTCATACTCCTTCCTAAGTTTTCTGAATATCGTTTAATATTAGCCTTTAAAAACAAAAAAACGCAGACTAAGCTGCGTTTTTCATGTTTAAAATTTTTATTTATGCAATTTATTATGCTTTTTCGCTAACATCCGACTCTTCTTCATCAACCATTATCTCACCAGTTAATAACAAGTTTCTTAGATTAGTATCTAATTCCTTTGCAGCTTCAGGATGTTCACTTAAATACTTTGCAGCATTTGCCTTACCCTGGCCAATTTTATTGCCTGAATAACTATACCAAGATCCCGCTTTTTCCACCATTGAGTGCTTCACACCAAGATCAATTAATTCACCTAGGCTGTTTATGCCTTTACCGTAGGTTATTTGAAACTCAGCCTGCTTAAAAGGTGCAGCAACTTTATTTTTAACAACCTTAACACGCGTTTCGTTGCCAACAACTTCATCGCCATCTTTAACTGCACCAATACGTCTAATATCAAGTCTTACAGAACTATAAAATTTAAGTGCATTACCACCCGTTGTTGTTTCTGGATTACCAAACATAACACCAATTTTCATACGAATTTGGTTAATGAAAATCATCATAGTATTTGATTGTTTCAAATTACCTGTGATTTTACGCAATGCTTGTGACATTAAACGCGCTTGTAAACCAACATGATGGTCACCCATATCACCTTCAATTTCAGCTTTAGGTGTTAATGCAGCAACGGAGTCAACTACGATTAAATCTACGGCACCTGAACGTGTTAGCATGTCACAAATTTCAAGAGCTTGTTCACCTGTGTCAGGTTGCGAAATTAGTAATTCATTAGTATCAACACCAAGCGCACGGGCATATATAGGATCAAGTGCATGCTCAGCATCAATAAAAGCACAAGTTTTACCTGCTTTTTGAGCTTGGGCAATTACTTCAAGTGTTAAGGTTGTTTTACCACTTGATTCCGGTCCATAAATCTCAACAACACGGCCCATAGGCAAACCACCCACACCTAGAGCAACATCTAGCGCAAGAGAACCTGTAGATATAGTCTCAACATCCATGTTTTTACTATCGCCAAGTTTCATAATTGAACCTTTACCGAATTGGCGTTCTATTTGGCTCATCGCTGCACTAAGTGCTTTTTGCTTGTTATCGTTCATTTAACTCTCCGGGATCTAGCAAAGCATTTCTTAAACTTAATTGGCTTCAGTATACTGTATAGAATCACAGTATCAAGCGTATTTTAGAAATTAATATGTTTTATTAATTTTTTTAAAGCAAAAACAATAGCTTGAGTCCTTACATTCGCTCTTCCACCTGAAAAAACCTTACAATATGTATAGTTTTCATCTAGATAACGAATACAAAACCATACCGTACCTACTGGTTTTGTATTTGTAGCTCCACCAGGGCCCGCGATACCTGATACCGTAACAGCAATATTTGCATTTGTTACTTTACAGGCACCTATAGCCATTTCGATCACAGTTTGTTCGCTTACAGCACCATAGTTAATAAGCGTTTCTTCACTTACATTTAATAATTGTGCTTTGGCTTTATTACTATAAGTAATAAAAGCACGATCTAAATATGCAGAACTTCCTGGAGTATCTGTTAAGGCATAACTAATTCCACCACCAGTACAAGATTCAGCGGTAGTGATCCAAAGTGATTTATCCGTTAGAATACGCCCTAACTGTGCTGCGAGATCTGTAATATCTTGTTGTAATTCCATATTAAGCCTAAATAGATAATTTTTATGTCAATCGATCTTTTTTCTGACCATACTATAAGCCAACAAACACCTATGATGCAGCAATATTTGCGAATTAAAAAAGATCATCGAGAGATCTTGCTTTTTTATCGTATGGGTGACTTTTATGAATTATTTTTTGATGATGCAAAAAAAGCTGCGCAACTTCTCGATATATCACAAACTCATAGAGGAAAAGCCGGCGGCGATCCGATCCCTATGGCGGGTGTTCCCTATCATGCCGTTGAAAATTATTTAGCACGTTTAGTGCAAATGGGTGAGTCCGTTGCGATTTGTGAACAAGTTGGAGATCCCGCCACCAGCAAAGGGCCTGTAGATAGAAAAGTTGTTCGTATTGTGACACCTGGTACTATTTCAGATGAAGCGCTATTACAAGAAAGACAAGATAATTTGCTCAGTGCTGTTTGGCAAAGTGATAATGGTCATTTTGGTCTTGCTTACTTAGATATCAATTCTGGTCGATTTAATATTTTAGAAGCTGATGATGAAGAAACGCTAAATTCGAGTTTACAACGCATTCAACCAGCTGAATTACTTTACCCTGAAAATTTTAAACCATTTCATTTAATTGAAGGGTTTAAAGGCTGTAGAAGACGACCTCTTTGGGAATTTGATCTAGATACTGCGACTAAGCTTCTATGCCAACAATTTGAAACTAAAGATCTAATCGGTTTTGGCGTAGATCAAGCTAAAATAGGGTTAATCGCTGCAGGTTGTTTGATGCAGTATGTTAAAGATACGCAAAGAATTGCTTTACCACATATCAGATCCGTCACTTTAGAGAAAAATGATCTCAATGTTATATTAGATGCTGCGACTAGAAGAAACCTAGAGCTGACTTTAAATTTATCGGGTTCTATAGAAAATACACTCGCTCAAGTTATTGATAAAACAGCCACTGCAATGGGATCTCGTCTGTTAAAGCGCTGGATCCACACGCCAACAAGATGCCATAAAACGCTTAATAATCGTCTTGATAGTTTATCTGAATTAATTGATACAGGTCTCATACCAGATATTCATCAATCTCTCAGAAATATTTCCGATTTAGAACGTATTGTTGCAAGGCTCGCTTTACGATCCGCGCGTCCAAGAGACTTATCTCGTTTAAGAAATGCTTTACAAGAATTACACCCTCTACAACAACTCCTATCTGAAACTAGTAGTAAACGATTACAAAAAATAAAACATAGCTCACCTATTCTACCTGAATTACAAAACCTACTTGAGCAAGCTATTATTGATAATCCACCGGTACTTATTCGTGATGGCGGTGTAATTGCACCAGGCTATAATACTGAACTTGATGAGTGGCGTGCATTAAGCCAAGGCGCTACTGATACTTTAGCAAAACTTGAGCAAAGAGAGCGTGAACGTACTGGAATTGCAACACTTAAAATAGGTTATAACCGTGTTCATGGCTTTTATATTGAAGTCAGTCGAGCATATTCAGAACAAGTACCTGTTGAATATGTAAGACGACAAACGCTTAAAAATAATGAAAGATACATCATTCCTGAGTTAAAAGAACATGAAGACAAAGTATTAGGTAGTCAAAGTAAAGCTTTAGCGCTTGAGAAAAAGTTATATGAAGAAATATTCGATTTAATCGCTCCGGATCTTGAGCAATTACAAATCATGTCGGCTGCATTAAGTGAACTTGATGTACTTAATAACTTTTCCGAACGTGCGGAATCACTCAATTATCACAAACCCACATTAGTTGATGAGCAAATAATAGATATCCAACAAGGCCGTCATCCTGTTGTTGAGCAAGTGATGAAAGACCCGTTTATCTCTAATCCAATACTATTATCTCCAGATCGTAAAATGCTGATCATTACAGGCCCAAACATGGGCGGTAAATCAACTTATATGCGCCAAACAGCCTTAATTGTATTAATGGCCCATATTGGCAGTTTTGTACCTGCAAGCACTGCAAAAATTGGTTTAGTAGATCGTATTTTCACTCGAATAGGTGCCAGTGATGATTTAGCCTCTGGGCGTTCTACTTTTATGGTTGAAATGACAGAAACCGCTAATATTCTAAATAATGCCACTAAACATTCTCTGGTTTTAATGGATGAAATAGGCCGTGGAACAAGTACTTATGATGGTCTATCTTTAGCTTGGGCAACTGCAGAGTATTTAGCAAATAAAATTTCCGCTAAAACTTTATTTGCGACTCACTACTTTGAATTAACTGAACTGCCAGATCAGTTACCACAACTTGCAAATGTGCATCTAGATGCTGTAGAGCATAATGATACGATTGCTTTTATGCATAAAGTGCTTGATGGCGCCGCAAGTAAAAGTTTTGGTTTACAAGTAGCCTCTTTAGCTGGGGTGCCGAAATCAGTAATAAAACAGGCTAAGCATAAATTGCACATGTTAGAAAATCATCAAAGTGTGAGTGAGGTTACCAATAGAACAAACTCTATTCAAACTACATTAGCACCTGTTGAGCTGACTCACCCTACAGTTGAAGCGTTATCTGAGTTAGATCTAGATAACTTAACACCCAGAGAAGCTTTACAAACACTGTATAAATTAAAAGATTTAATTTAGAAACTAAAACTATCTTCTTCTAGTTGCTAATTGTAGCTAGGAGAACTACTTTTAACTTAATTAAAATTTTAGCTTTAATAACCCACCTTTATAATTCTCTGAAATTTCAGAGGTTACATATAAATTTACATCTTCAATCAAAATCATCATAAATAGATAACATTTTATTGATAAAAAAAATTTACTTTCTTCTAAAGTTATATTCGAGTACACACTCATAGGAGAGGGAAAATGAAAAAATATTCACTAGCATTAACTGCGATAACCGTCTTAGGAGCATCAATCTCATTTGCTCACGCTGAAGTAGCTATGACTGATTACATGCAAACAGCATTAGTAAATACTTGTATTTCAGTCAAAAGTAATAAACCAATGAAACTCAAAATGGCCTTAAAAGAATACAGGTTAAAAATTGCGACAATCAGAGATAAGCTTATGTGTAATGGAGAATCGGTACATCAGTTTGCTTTAACGCATAATGCAACAAGAACAGCAAACAAGATCAACAAAGGTTCAGTCTCAATTCAGGAAATCGCAAGTTTACCGCAAGAGAAATATTGGGTATGGATTAATTAACTAAACTTATTTTTAACAAATTAAATCATTATAAAAAACTAAAAAAGGTTTACTTAAATAAGTAAACCTTTTTAATTTATGTCATGACATTTATTGTGTTATTTAAATATCATATTATTTATTGTTGAAATAAAGACTCTATATTTAAACCTTGGTGACTTAATACTTCTTTTAATCGTCTTAATGCTTCAACTTGAATTTGGCGAACACGCTCACGTGTTAAACCGATTTCTTTGCCAACATCTTCTAAAGTTGATGGCTCATAACCTAATAAGCCAAATCTGCGTGCTAGTACTTCTCTTTGCTTAGAGTTCAATTCTTCTAACCAATGAATAATATTGTCTTTAATATCATCTTCTTGAATACGGGTATCTGGACCACCACTTTTTTCATCGGCAAGAATATCCAATAGAACTTTATCTGAGTCCCCACCTATAGGTGTATCAACCGAGCCAATTCTTTCATTTAAGCGAAGCATTTTATTCACATTTTCAACTGGACGGTCAAGTTTTTCAGCTATTTCTTCGGCTGTAGGCTCATGATCTAAAGATTGCGTTAATTCTCTGGCAGTTCTTAAATAAACATTTAATTCTTTTACAACGTGAATAGGTAATCTAATTGTGCGAGTTTGATTCATTATAGCGCGTTCAATGGTTTGCCTTATCCACCAAGTAGCATAAGTGGAAAACCTGAATCCACGTTCAGGATCAAATTTTTCGACTGCGCGGATCAGACCCAAATTTCCTTCTTCAATGAGATCTAGTAATGCTAAACCACGGTTATTATAACGACGTGCAATTTTAACCACTAAACGAAGATTACTTTCAATCATACGTTTTCTTGAGGCTTCACAACCCTTTAGGGCTTTACGTGAAAAATAAACTTCTTCTTTTGCTGACAATAAAGGGGAAAAGCCAATTTCACCTAAATATAGTTGAGTGGCATCTAAATTTTTAACAACTTCAGCTTTCGATGTATTCTCTTCTTTAGTTTCTTCTTGCTCTACTTTTTCAAGAATCGCAGTACTTGGCTCATTTTCAATTACATCATCCATTTTGACGTCCATAGTTATCTCCTTAATAGTTTCAGCTGTATCACCCATAAGCATTCTCCTGAGCAGTGAAATATACGTACAACACATTAAACTAATGCTATGGCAAGTATTTCACAGGATTCACTGACTTACCTCGATAACGGATCTCAAACCTTAATCCCGTTATCTTGGCATCACTACTACCCATCTCTGCTATTAATTGCCCAGCTTTTACTTCCTGTTTTTCCTTAACTAATAAACGTTTATTATGAGCATAAGCACTAAGATAATCATCGTTATGTTTTACTATGATTAATTGTCCATATCCTTTTAATGCACTTCCAGCATATACAACAGTACCATGAGATGCTGCATGTATTGCCGTACTGCGTTTATTAGCAATCAGAATACCTTTAAAACCATTATCTTTATTCGAAAAACGTCTAATTACTTTACCTTTTGCTGGCCATTGCCAAGCAACTTTTTTAGCATATTGCGTTTTTTTTGTTTTTGATAATTTATTGGCTTGTTTTTGAACATACTCCGCTTTTTTTGGCTGTACAAGATCTTTCTTTGATATCTTGTTATTTTTTTGTTTATAACTTGTAGACACAATTGGTTTTTTGGGGTAAATTTCTGCCTTTTTATTTTTTTTCACCAAGTTATTTAGCGTGAGTTTTTGTCCTGGATAGATCTTATACGGCTTAGAGATCCTGTTGATCTTAGCCAGATCTCTAAAGTCTTTATTCGCCCTAAAAGAGATCGAATAAAGTGTTTCTCCTTTTTTTACAATATAGCTGCCACCCTTAATGTTAATTTTTTGTTTCAAACTGGTATGACTTGTTGAAAGGCTAGAAACAGGTGCAGGTGTTCCTCTTTGGCTACAACCAAAAATTGACAGGCATAAAAAAGAGATAAAAATAATATGTATTATGCGCATCATAAAATGAAAGTAATTTCCTATTAGATAAACTTATGCGGTATCAAAAAAGACTCACAGCTGTTAAGCAAGATCACCAGGAACTAAGGGAACAAACCTGACGGCTTCTAAAGCTTGTTGTATAAAGCTATCACCTTGACGCTTAAACATCACCAGTTTTTGTTCTCCCTCTCCAATGGGTGCAACTAAAATACCGTTATCAACTAACTGATAAAGTAGTTCTATTGGTACTTCGGATGCTGCTGCAGTGACAATAATACCATCGAAGGGAGCTTTACTTTTCCAACCTAGCCAGCCGTCACCATGCTTCATCTGTACATTATATAAATCTAAATTTTGTAATCTACGTTTTGCTTGCCATTGCAAAGATTTAATACGTTCAACCGAAAAAACTTCATTAAATACTTTTGCTAGAACCGCACTTTGATAGCCAGAGCCAGTACCTATTTCAAGTACTTTGGTCTTAACACCTTGCTCTAGTAAAATTTGCGTCATTTTAGCAACGATATAGGGTTGAGAAATTGTTTGACCTAATCCTATTGGTAGCGCCGTATTCTCATAAGCCTTGTGAGTAAGTACTGTATCTACAAAGTCATGTCGTGGTATTGAGGCTATGGCATCTAATACAGCTTGCTGATTAATGCCCTCTTCATATAGCTTTTGCGCTAAAGTATGAGCACTACGATTTTGTTCTGGATAATTATTACTCAACGCCTTTAAGCTCCATTTTATTTATCCACCCCTCCATTACTTTAAGACTACTTTTTGCAGTCATATCGACATTTAAAGGGGTAATTGAAGCATAACCTTGGTTTACAGCAAAAAAATCAGTACCTTCGCCAGCGTCTAATTCTCCACCTAAAGTGCCATACCAATATATTTCTCTTCCCCATGGATCTTTTTGTTTACTCATAGTTTCAGCTTTATGCCTAGAACCTAATCTTGTTACTTTTAGACCCTTTAGCTTTGATAAAGGAATATCAGGCACATTAATATTTATTATTTGATCATTTGCTAATGGGTGAGATCTCAACTCAGAGATCAAATCAACGGTTACCGATGCTGCTGTATCATAGTTTTCTTCTTTTTTAGAGCACAAAGATACAGCGATGGCAGGTAACCCCATATAACGCCCTTCTGTTGCCGCAGCAACTGTACCTGAGTACAAAGTATCATCACCTAAATTAGCGCCATTATTAATACCTGCAACAACTAAATCTGGCGTATGGTCCAGCAGTTCATTTAGAGCTAAATGCACACAATCTGTAGGAGTCCCATTAACTGAAATAAAGCCATTATCTAAGGTTGTTGCCCTGAGTGGATTCATCAAGGTCAATGAGTTACTTGCCCCGCTACAGTTTCTATCAGGCGCAACTACGGTCACATCTGCAATTTTTGATAATGCTTGATATAAAGCAATAATACCTTTTGCATGTACGCCATCATCATTGCTTAACAAAATTTTCATTGCTCATCCTTTTCAATATTCTTTTTTAAAGATGTATCCGTACAATTAGCTAATTCACGTAATACAGTTGTTGCATAACAACCTTTATTAAGCTCAAACTCTAATACTAAATCTGTTTCATTTTCTTGAGTAACAGTCAGACCTTTAGGTATAAGCTTTAAAGTTCTTCTTTCTGTTTTCAAACCCAGTTCAATTAAACCTTCCCGCCATTCTTTATACTCTTCAAGCCATAGTAATTCTTGATCTGTTAAACCTTTATCACCAAGCCCAATTAAAGGAGCTGATAAACTAATATCACCACTTGCCAAACGATCAATTGTTTGTGTATTAATATCTTCTTTGAAATAGGCATTGCTACCGCTGAGCATAAATACTTCTTGCGGTAGCGTTTTTGCTAACCCATGAGCAGTTACTCTGAGATCTACAATTTGATTAAAGACAAATGAACGTGCTGCTGAAATGATCAAACCTCTTAACTTTCGATCTCGGATCCGTTCACCAGCAAACATACGTTTGGCCATGTCTAAGTTATGCCCACCATGGCCAAATCTTTGGGGCCCAAAATAGTTAGGTACACCACTTCTCACTGCATTGATACGGCATAAAACATCGAGTGGATCTGTGACATTTCTTAATCGAATAGTAAACTTGTTACCTTTATGACAACCTGTTTTTAGTTTTCGACTATGACGCTTTTGTGTTAATACAAATAAACTGTCGCTATTTAGTTTTGAGAAATCGATCTCTTTCTTAATTGGCACCGGAACACTAAACCATTGACTACATACACCATGTCTGTCTTTTAAACCCGCATAACTGACGTTTCTTGGAGAAGTTTGTGCAAACTCAGCCAGTTTTTTAACGATAAACTGAGTATTTTCACCTTTTTTCACTATTTGAAGACAAACATGTTCGCCTTCACCACTGAGTTCAAAACCTAAGACTTCATCAACAATAAAATCTTCAGCTTCTTGTTTAAAATCAGCTTGCGCTAAAGGCTTACCATATAAATAATTCAGATCACAAAAATTTAAGTCGCTCATTATGTATTACTTAACTCTTTATCAGTTTCTATTTTTTGTAAAATGACCACCGCATGGCTTGAAATGCCTTCTTTACGCCCTTCAAACCCTAATCGCTCAGTTGTTGTCGCTTTTACATTTACTTGAGATATGTGAGCATTTAAATCTACAGCTAGAATTGAACGCATGTTTTCAATATGAGGTAGCATTTTTGGCACTTGAGCGACAATTGTTATATCGGCATTACCCAAACAGTAACCTTCATTTTTAGCTAAATTCACTACATGGCGTAGTAATATTCTGCTATCTATATTTTCATATTCACTGGCAGTATCGGGAAAGTGTTTACCAATATCTCCTAATGCAAGCGACCCCAATATTGCATCACATAAAGCATGTATTGCAACATCACCATCAGAATGAGCTATAAACCCTTGTATATAGTCAACTTTAACACCTGCAATTGTTAAAGGTCCTTTGCCACCAAATTTATGTACATCAAAGCCATGTCCTATGCGTAGCATTTTTACTCCAATATGTTATTTTTTTTTGATAAATAAAAACTCGCTAACTGCAAATCTTCAGGTGTGGTAATTTTAATATTATCAGAACGCCCTGCCACTAACATAACGTCAAAGCCAGCCCATTCCATGGCTGATGCTTCATCTGTAATTTCAACATTTTGCGCGAGCGCATCAAAAAGAGCTTGATGTAACTGATCAAACTTAAATATTTGAGGAGTCATCGCTTGCCATAATGCATCTCTTGGCACTGTTTCTAATACATGTTCTACTTGCTGAGTGCTTTTAGCTTTTTTGATGGTATCTTTAACTTTTGAAGCTAAAATGCCACCTTTTTGATGTAAAATAGCCATATCGATTAGTTTTTTAATATCATGGGGACACACTAATGGCCTTGCCGCGTCATGAACCAATACCCAATCGACTTGATTTTTACTATTTTGTTTTAAATTATTGAGTACATTCAATACAGAAAGAGCCCGAGTGCTGCCACCTATAACAGTCTTAATTCTCGTGTTATTTATTTTAAGCTGCTTATAAAGTAAATCATCAGGGCTAATTGCAATGCTAATTTTATTTATATTTTTAATTTGGATGAGTTTATCTAAGGTATGCTCTAATACAGTTTTTTGATTAATTACTAAGTATTGTTTAGGTAAATCACTCTGCATTCTACTGCCTATGCCGGCAGCTGGTACAATTGCAGCTATGTTCAAATTAGCTTTTTCAGTCATTTTTATTCTTTATAAGTATTTTTATTTGGTAACAAACGGAAAAAAGTTTCTCCAGGTTTAATGAGACCAAGCTCATTTCTAGCACGTTCTTCAACTCCTTCTAAACCTGTTTTTAAATCCTTAATATCCGCTTCTAGCAATTTATTACGTTTTATCAATTGCTCATTCAATTTTTGATGTTTGGTAACTGCTGTTTGTAAGCGGGTATAATCTTTTATACCATTATGCGCAAACCATAACTTATATTGCAGAAGAAGAAATAAACACAGTAACCCTATTTGAAATAGCCTCATTTGGGTTCTCCGATTATTTAGGGGCTAACCTAAGTGAGTGGTTTAGTAAAGTTATGCCAATTAATTCGAGCAGCTAGCAACATCTCCCGTAAAGATAACAAACGTGGTGTTGCTCTTTTTCCTTGGCGCCACCTATGCCCACAACAAGCTGCTGTCATAACCAATTTTGTTGGTTTTAAAATATATGCTGTTTGGTTATCTAATGGTTGGCCTGATAAATCAAACCAGCCATGCTCATTACAATGAATTTTATCTTTATAGACTTGATCTAAGCAATCTATTTTAATGACTAATTCACCTTCATAAAGTACTGCTAATGGTAAAATAAATCCAGGAATGGATTTTTTTGTATAAAAACGGTTATTTTTATCTTTATCTAGGCTTGGAGATTTATTACTTTGTTTTGCAATCCAACATCCATTTTGCCCATCAAGCTGCAGGGGGCTATTCCCTTGTAAAATATGTTCAGATGCACGCTCAATATAATAAGGTAAACTTACTAACAGCCTTCGAAGTCTATTTTGATCTGACTCTCGACTTAACCGTACGACTTCTCGAGCATAAAATGCATTACATAGCTCAATATAGGCAAGATGACTTTCGCCTTTAACTAGCAAATCTGATTGCAATTTCAGCTGTTCCGACAATGAGCTAACCCCAAGCTTTTGTTAGTATTTAGTTATATCATAATAGCCTAAAAAAAGAACGTTTCATCAAAATATACAACTTTACTTTATGGTTTAATACCAAGCTTTGCCTGACCACTTTCTAAAAATTGAACCGCTTCTTTACGTTTCTTTCCGATTAAAATACTACCATCACTCATAAATAAGAAGTTTTTCCAGTACCTTTTAAAAATACTCCAGCTGGTTTCAATAACATCACGACGGCTAATGCAAAAATAGACAACTGTATTATTATCCCATTTTAAATGCTCCAGTAATTCTTCAGGAAGATGTTCTTCATCATTTTCCCATAATTTTTCCCACTCAATACTATCAGACCAGTTATTATCATTACCCGCCCAATCTGATGATTTAAAAAAGTCAGGGTGATCATTTTCATTACTAATAAAACTCGCCCATAAGTTCGCTGAACGCGCTTCATTCATAGGTTTAATTTTTAGAAAATCAGAAGGATCTATCGGTAAATCTTTGTGACGGAAAACCCACGCTTTTTTGTAATCATTTAACGAAATATAGTTCATTGAATATATGCTTAATAAAGAAGTAACAAACTTGACTAGTATACCGATTATTAGTCAGCAAAAATAACTTAATTTGAGCTGATTTATATTTTTATCAATTACTAATTTTTAGTATTTAAAAATCAAGTGTTCTCTTATGGTATTTGAAAATTTTTAAAAGTGAATCATATACAAATTTAATATTGTCGACTAATTGAATCAATGGCATAAAAGATAAATTATTAGCTTTAATAAGATGTAATAATATGATGTAATTTGATTAATTAATCATTAATTTACATGGAATTATAATGAAAAATGTTTTTCTAATTTTACTCGGTTTTGCACTATCTGGTTGTACTAATATTCAATTTAATGAGCGCTATGAAAACTTAAAGTGGCCAAAAGTTATTATTGCTCCCTTTAATGGAGAGAATTCAGATATTGCTGAAGTTAAGTTTGAGCATCACTTTGCTACGATCTCAAAAATAGAAGTGATTCCTCCAAGTTTAATTATGATGCTACTTAAAGAGCATAACTTAACAGAGCTTTATACAAATGATAAAACTGAAGCTTTGTTTATTCTCGCTGATAAAGTCAATGCAAAAGGACTCCTTATTGCACAAGTAGATTCAAAACCAATGACAAGGTCAAGTTATGCTGAAGCAGATATTATGGCTAAACTAATCGATGTCAAAACCAAGACTATCGTTGCGACAAGTCATCATGAAAGTACATCTATCATGTCAAATTCAGAATCTTTAATTAAAGATGTTGCACAAGACTCAATAGATGACTTTGATCTGGTCTTCGAGCGACTTCACGGAGTTGATTTCTGGACAAGTTTTCTTGGTAATTTCTAGTATTTTCTAATTTAGTTGCAGGTAAATAAATATTTGTCTGCTCCCTTTTTAAATCAATAGCCAAATTCTATCTATTTCGTATCAAAAAAATCTCCAACAAAAAATATAAAAATATGGGATGATTACCTCATCTGACCACTTCAAGGTAATGACCATGCAATTCAATGGCACTGAAAACTATATCGCAAGTAAATCTTTAAAACTTGCCGTTAATGCGGCTATTCTGTTAGAAAAACCTTTATTAATAAAAGGTGAACCCGGAACAGGAAAAACGATGTTAGCCGAGGAGCTTGCGGCCTCCCTAGGTACAGATTTAATTCAGTGGCATATAAAATCAACGACAAAAGCACAGCAAGGACTATATGAATATGATGCAGTATCTCGTTTAAGAGATAGTCAATTAGGCGATGAAAAAGTCAATGATATTGGTAATTACATCGTTAAAGGGAAACTGTGGCAAGCATTTGATGCTACACAACGCCCAGTTTTATTAATTGATGAAATAGACAAAGCAGACATCGAATTTCCAAATGATTTACTGCTTGAATTAGACAAAATGGAATTTTATGTTTATGAAACCCAGGAACGTATTGTCGCCAAGCAAAGGCCTATCGTAATTATCACCTCTAACAACGAAAAAGAGCTTCCAGATGCTTTTTTACGTCGTTGCTTCTTCCATTACATTAACTTTCCAACAACAACGGAAATGCAACAAATCATAGATGTTCATCATCCCGACGTAAAACAAAGTTTAGTAACAGCAGCACTTGAAGTATTTTTTAATTTACGAGAAGTAAATGGCATTAAAAAGAAACCTTCGACAAGCGAGCTACTTGATTGGTTAAAATTATTACTTGCTGAAGATATCTCACCTGAAGCACTACAAGATAAAACAAATAAAGGCGGTTTAATGCCGATGTTTGGAGCATTACTTAAAAATGAACAAGATATTACACTATTAGAAAAACTTGCTTTTATGAGCAGAAGATAATCCAAAAGAGTTGATATTATGTTAATTGAGTTTTTCCTTACTTTAAAAAAATATCGCCTTGCTGTAAGCATGCGTGAATTATTAGATTTAATAAGAGCTTTAGAAAAAGGCGCTGTATTTGCCGATATTGATGCTTTTTATTTTTTAGCTCGAACCATTATGGTAAAGGATGAAACTCAGTTTGATAAATTTGATAAAGCCTTTGCCCACTATTTTGAGGGCATTGAAAATATAGATTTATTTGAGCAACTCAAGCAACAAAATGAGCTTCCAGCCGACTGGTTACGAAAAGAGTTTGAGAAAAACTTAACCGCAGCAGAAAAACAAAAAATTAAGGCTATGGGTGGCCTTGATGAATTAATGAAAACTCTAAAAGAACGCTTAGCAGAGCAACAAAAACGTCATGCAGGCGGTAATAAATGGGTCGGTACAGGTGGCACTTCACCTTTTGGTGCTTATGGCTATAATCCAGAGGGAATAAGAATCGGCCAAGATGGCAATAGAAATAGGCAAGCAGTTAAAGTATGGGATAAAAGAGAGTTTAAAAACTTTGATTCAAATGCACAAATAAACACTCGCACCATGAAATTAGCACTGAAAAAACTCAGAAAATTTGCAAGAGCTGGCGCCAGTGATGAATTAGATCTCAACGCGACTATTAGTGCAACTGCAGCGCAAGGAGGAATGTTAGACGTTAAAATGCAACCTGAGCGCCACAATGCAGTTAAAGTGCTCATGTTCTTTGATGTTGGTGGCTCGATGGATGATTATATTCAAACTTGTGAAGAGCTCTTCAGTGCCGCTCATAATGAATTTAAATATTTGGAATTTTTCTATTTTCATAATTGTGTATATGAACATGTTTGGCAAGACAATAACCGCAGACACCAAGAAACCTTAAGTACATTAGAACTCATTAATCGATTTGGTCGAGATTACAAAGTCATATTTGTTGGCGATGCAACTATGGGTCCTTATGAAATTGCATATCCAGGTGGTAGTGTAGAGCATTGGAATGAAGAGCCGGGCTCTGTTTGGATGAATCAGATCACAAATCACTTTGAAAAAGCGATTTGGCTAAACCCGCAACCAAAAGAACATTGGAACTATTATCATTCAATCAATATGATTAAAGAACTTATGGAAAATAGGATGTTCCCGCTCACATTAGAAGGTATCAGTGAAGGCATAAATAAATTAACTTGATGACTTAAAGTAATGATATTGACTATCAAGTCATGATAAAACAGACTATTCTTAGGGTATAAGTTAAGCTATCTATTTGATAGTAACTTCAACCCTTTGATAAATTGGATTTGTTTTTTCAGTTTATATTAATCAAATTTATGAGTTTTTACTATGCAAAATAGACGTCATTTTACTCGAATTATATTTTCAACCCCTGCTCACCTTTCAAATATGGGCAAAGTATGGCCAACTCAACTCATTGATTTATCTTTGAAAGGGGCTTTAGTAAAAAAACCTAACGACTGGAATAGCGGAGAAGCGAAGTCTGTTTTACTGACATTCAAACTCGCGCAAAGTGATATAGAACTCACCATGAATACCAGCGTTGTTCACGAAAAAGATGATTATCTTGGTTTATTATGTGAACAAATAGACATAGATAGTGCAACACACTTAAAACGATTAGTTGAGCTAAACGTAGGTGATGACGAATTACTTAATAGAGAGCTTGATGCACTTGCTCACCCAGAATAATTATTTTCTAACCACTTAAATTTTTTAAAACTGTCTTTCTAAGTTGATTTTTTAGTCTAAAATTTAATCATGTGAAACAATTTATGATTAATATGCTTAGCAAACCATTCTATGAAAGTTTGCCCTATTTATATTTAGCTTTTGGATATGGGCTTATAACTTTTGATCCTTCTTTTTTTACATCAATTTCTGGCGGTTTCTTTTTTTTGATTGGTGCCTTGGTTTGGAATATTAGATCTCACTTTCGCCGCTCAGATCATGAATATGCAAGGCAAAATACCGATCGTAATAAAATTATTTACGACTTAAAGCCATTTGCTTGCTTTCTGTGTGGAATATTAGTTGTTACATGGATTGACAATAAAATTGCCGCTGTATTTGCATTTGTTTTATGCATTATGGCAGGTTGGATTTTATTTTTACGATTGAGTAACCGCTATACAAGGAAAAAGAAAAGGAAAACGCGTAATAATAATAAATATTTCAGTTCATAAATTAATTTAACAGCAAATAATAAAAAGCATCCTATCAGATGCTATTTATTTATTTATTATTTATTATTTATTATTTATTAAAAGTGCTTTTATTTCTTGTTTAGCACCTAATATATGTTGCTTTAAAAGCTGACAAGCACTTTTTACATTACCAGACTTACAATAATCAAGGAGTTGTCTATGCTCAGGACCCGCCTTTTGAATACCGCCAGCCAATAATAAATGCATACGAATATAACGGTCTGAATTTTTATTTAAGGTATTTACGATATCAAGTGTTTGTGGACGATCGCTGCCCTTATATAAATACTCATGAAAATGTGTATTTAATTCAGCCCAGATATTAGCACTATCTTCATGTTGTAATGCATCTTCAAGTTCAACTAGAATTTTTTCAGCTTGCTCAAAATCGTCTTCGGTTAAATTGGGGATTGAGCGAGCTAATAAATCAGATTCAAGCATTGCTCTTAACTCGAATAACTCATCTACATGCTCAGCATCTAATTCAGTAACAATCGCACCTTTATGCGCTTGAAACTTTACTAAACCTTCAGCTTCTAACTGTAATAGCGCTTCTCTTACAGGAATTCGGCTTACATCAAGATCTTCGGCTAACGCAGCTTGACGTAATGGCTGACCAGCTTTCACTTCACCTTTAAGTATTTTTTCTCGAATTGCATCTACAACAAATTCGGTTCGTGTTTTATATGCCAGAGCCATATTAATCTATTTCTTTATTTCTAATAATTATTACTCTAGTTTAACGTCTTGAAAAAAAAAGGCCACTCTATGAGCAGCCTTTTTAATTACATTGCTGAGTTTTGATAACAAATAGGTCTTAAAAAGCGATTAATCGCTTGAGAGCCTACCGATGTACTACGCACATCAGTTGAAGAAGGAAAAGGTCCACCATGCATCATGGCATCACTCACTTCAACACCTGTTGGCATTTGATTGAATATTAAACGACCAACTTTATATGATAATGCTTCAATAAGATCTTCATTTTCATTGATAACATCTATAGATCCATGAACCGAAGCAGTTAATTGACCACCTAAAATATCAATCAATTGGGCTGCTTGTGCCAAATCTTTATAAGTTACGATTAAAGATGCAGGACCAAATACTTCATCGTGTAACTTATCATTATTGATAAAAGAATCTGCAGATGTAACAAATAAATGTGTTGTCGCTTTTTTCTCTTGTACTTGACCTTGCGCTAACAAAGTAGCTTGCTTTGCTATATTTTCACAACCAGTTTGATAAGCAGTAAGCATAGCTGGTGTTAACATAATTTGAGCTGGACTCGATTGTATTTTATCAGCTAAAACAGTTTCGAATTGTGCTTGCTCAGCTTCGCTCACCAACCATAAACCAGGATTAGTACAAAATTGTCCACAACCCATATTCATAGAAGCAACAAACTCTTGTGCCAAGTCTTCAGCTTTATCTGTGATCAAACCAGGTAATAAAAGCTGAGGGTTTACAGCCCCTAGTTCGCCATAAAAAGGAATTGGTTCGTTACGTTGATAAATACTTTCTTGTAAAGCCATTCCCACACGATAAGACCCTGTAAAACCAACCGCTTTTATTTTAGGGTTTTTAACCAATGAATGACTGATGTCATAAGCTTTACTATGAATTAATGCAAATACACCTTTTGGCATATCACAGTTATTAATCGCTATTTCGATTGCTTTGGCTACAATTTCACAAGTACCAGGGTGCGCTGAATGAGATTTAAAAATGACAGGACAACCTGCAGCTAATGCAGATGCGGTATCACCACCGGCAGTACTAAAAGCAAGCGGGAAATTACTCGCACCAAACACTGCAACTGGACCTAATGGTAATTGTGATAACTTCATATCTGGACGTGGCATAGGTGCACGTTCAGGCATAGCTGTATCATGTGCTATAACACTTGCATCTTTAATAATATTATTAGCGAACAATCTTAATTGATTAACGGTACGTCCAAGCTCACCTTGAATTCTCGCCTCTGGTAGCCCTGTTTCAAGTGGCGTACGTTCAACAAGTAATGGCTCAACTTTAACAAGTTGCTCCGCTATTTCATTGATAAAATCTGCACGTTGTTGCACTGTTTTTTTGCGGTATATTACAAAAGCTTGCTCAGCAAGTAAGCAAGCTTGCTCTAACTGTGCATTGCTGCAATTGGTAAAGTCAGGTGCTAACTTACTATGCTCTGCAGCATTAATTGCATTAAAAGTTACTTCTGTATCAGCTTGCCATTGACCGCCAATAAAACATAAACCAGATAACATATCTATCTCCTAAACTAATTGAAAACCAAAGGCATACGGGTCATCATCATCAATTGTAATTTGATTATTACCCGTAACTTGTGCCCATCCTTGAATTGAAGGCATGATTGCCGTAATTCCCTCTACCTCTGTAACACGCTCAACTTTACCGACAAATTGACTGCCAATAATGCTTTCGTGTACAAAGTCTTGCCCTTGCTCTAATAAACCTTTTGTATATAATTGAGCCATTCTTGCTGATGTACCTGTACCACAAGGGGAGCGATCTATCGCTTTATCACCATAAAAAACCGCATTTGCTGCAGAAGAGTTTTCTTTTTGTGGTTTACCGGTCCATAAAACATGTGAAAGGCCATTCACACTTGGATCTTGAGGATGAATACACTCTACAGATTTACCTGCAATTTCGCGGATCATCGGGCTGAACTTTAATATTTGATCCGGTGTAAAATTCTCTAAGCCAGGGTAATTTTCTTGAGGCTCAACAATAGCGTAAAAATTTCCACCATAAGCAATATCTAGCTTAATCTTACCAAGTTCAGGTACATCAATTTCGATATCTTGGTGAGCTAAATATGAAGCGATATTGTAAATTTTAACCCAGTCGACTTTTTTACCCGTCATCTGGTATTCCACATTTATCTGACCAGCAGGTACATCAATAATTAGTTTCCCTGGCACTTTACTTTGCAACAGCCCGCCTTCTAGGCCTGCTGTAATAGTTCCAATAGTTCCGTGACCACACATAGGTAAACAACCTGAAGTTTCGATAAATAAAATTGAAGCATCGGCCTCTTCAGTACAAGGTGGATATAAAAAAGCACCAGACATCATATCGTGGCCACGAGGCTCAAACATGAGCCCCTTACGGATCCAATCATACTCTTTTAAAAAATGAATTCGTTTTTCACTCATAGTCTCCCCCTTTAAATTAGGGTGTCCTGAAGTAACTAAGCGAACAGGATTGCCACACGTATGTGCATCAATGCAAAAAAATGTTCCTTTATTCATTATTAATACCTTTTACGAAACAAAATTTTATTAAGTAAACATCTCAGTAGCTTACTTAATAAAATTAAAATGCCAGCTTAAAATGATTTAAGCTGGCTATGGTCATTCTGGGATGACTAATCCACGGGGAATTAAAGCCCAAACTTAGATAAACCTATACGGTTCGCCATAGATGCATTTTCAGCAAAATCGATAGCGAAATCTTTATTAAATTGATTTGATACGGCTGGGTATACGCCTGTCCAGTTTGGTTTCATTGCATTTCCCTAACAAATAATTAATAATAGTACATTGTATACAACACAAATTAATGTATATTGTATGCAATTACAACCCTTATTTTATATTAATTATGAATAATGAATACTCAAAAGCAGAAACAGTTGCCGTTATAGGCGCTGGTATTATTGGTGTAACTGCAGCTTACAGGTTACAACAAGCAGGATTTCAAGTGACCTTGTTTGATAAAGAAGGTGTTGCAGAAGGTTGCTCAAAAGGAAACGCAGGTCACTTTGCTACTGAACAAGTTTTCCCTTTAGCTCAAAAATCTCTTTTACCTCAAGTACCTAAGATGTTACTCGATCCTTTAGGACCTTTTAGTATCGCGCCAAGCTATTTTCATAAAACCATTCCTTGGTTTTTGAGGTTTCTGAATAATATGCGTTCTAAGTTATTTAATGCGAATAAAGATGCTTTGAAAGTAATTAATGAAATTGCAATAGACTCTTGGCAAGCTTTAATATCAGAAACTAACCTACAATCACTTTTTCATAAACAAGGTAGTTTGTTAACATTTGAATCAAATTCAAACACTAAAGCAGTTAAAGTTCAAAAAGAATACCAAGCCGAAGGCATATCTGTTGAGCTGCTAAACAAAACACAAGTCAACCAACTAGAGCCTGGTATCTCTAACAATGTCACTTGGGCTCTGTTATTTACTGATGTTGCACATACTTGCTGCCCAGAAAAACTTACTAAAGAAATTTATCTAAAAGCAAAAAAAATTGGTGTTGAATTCGAAAAATGTGAAATCTCAAAAATAGAATCTAATAATGATCTTGTTACTATTACTTCTAAATTTAAAATATATCAAACAGACAAAGCATTATTAGCAACTGGGGCACATAGTAAAGTTCTCTGCAAGCAATTAGGATATAAGGTACCGCTGGACACTGAGCGAGGCTATCATTATATGGTTGAATCAAATAAGCAACCAACTCGCCCTATCGTATCTTATGAGAGGAAGTTTATCATGACACCTATGAGAGGCGGGCTTCGTTTAGCTGGTACAGTTGAATTTGCTGGTTTAGAAAAAGGTATGAATAAAAAAAGAGCTGACGCTTTGCTTCCATCTGGCAAGGCTATTTGGCCTCAAATAAATGATACAAAATCTGGTGAATATCGCTGGATGGGCTTTAGACCAAGCTTACCAGATTCAAAACCTGTAATTGGCAATTCACCTAGGCATAACAATATATACTTTTCATTTGGTCATCAGCATTTAGGTTTAACTCTAGCTGCAACAAATGCAGAGCTTATTACTGACTGTATTTTAGATAAAAAAACAACCATCTCATTAAAACCCTATTCTATAGATAGATTTTAAAAATTTCAGAATCTGATCTGCTGTTTCTATGTAGCGTGGAGATAACAAACATATATTCTGAATGTTAAGCAAACAAAGGAGCTCACAGCTCCTTTTTTGATCTCTACAATTTAGTACGACTAAGAGCTTATCTTGAAATTAATTTATAGCAGTAGGGTCTTTTCTTTAATAGCTGTATCATTTTCTAGGAGTAGGCTTTAGCCAGTAACATATCTTAAGCATAGCAATTCATATTTATTAAACTATTTCGCAGCCAAAGCTTGATGGTTATTTATAAGTAGATAGTTACGCTGCTTATGGCAAACAGATGCAACACTAGTTGGCTTCATGGCACAAGCACGTCGCTATTTTATAGATACTAAAAAGCCCAAGCAAAAGATAAAAATGGCAAAGCTGATATGGTACTACGCTATTTGCCAGAAACTCTATGTAATAGAAACCAAACTCAAAACGAACAATGAGAAGTACCAGACTAGAAAAATGCAGGCCAAACCGATTTTAGCAAAGTTATATCATTGGCTAACTAAACAAAATATAGTGGCCAAAGGTGCTTAAGGTAAAGTAATCAAATACAGTGTTAACCAATGGCTAAAGCTCATTCGTTATCTTGAAAGTGGGCAGTTAAATATAGATAATAATCGTGCTGAACGCGCGGTAAAACCCTTCGTGATCGGCCGAAAAATCAAGTTATTTAGTCAAAAAAATGAATGGTGCAATACTTTATAGAAACAGCTAAAGCC
>Ga0209396_1000461_pt1 | contig 48508 bp, 43 predicted proteins | sample GOMGulsemesocosm_6_FD_184638 | JGI IMG/M metagenome (GOLD analysis project Ga0209396, IMG submission 184638) | Methane-oxidizing microbial communities from mesocosms in the Gulf of Mexico - GOM8C Gulf of Mexico (SPAdes) (version 2) | ecosystem: Environmental > Aquatic > Marine > Cold seeps...
TCAAGGGAGTAATTTTTCAGACCAAAATCTTGCGGTTTAATGATACGCTCAATTAACTCACCTTCGTTAATTTCAATTATTTGCGTATCTCCATGCAAAGCAATTTCATCTAAGCCACTGCCATGAACCACAAAAGCGCGCTGAACACCGGTAAGTTGTAGCGCCTTGGCAATAGGCATTAATAACTCTGGTGTATATACACCAAGTAGCATAATGTTGGGCTTTGCTGGATTAACTAATGGACCTAGTATATTAAACAAGGTACGAATACCCATGGCTTTTCGTACTGGGGCAGCATGCCTAAAACCAGAGTGATAAGCCGGAGCATATAAAAAGCATAAATTACTTTGTGCTAAACAATGATTTGCTGTTTCAGGAGACATTGATAAATTAACACCAAATGCTTCAAGTAAGTCAGCTGAGCCAGACATACTGGAAACACTTCGGTTGCCATGTTTTGCCATTTTCAAACCACAAGCTGCTGCAAGAATAGCCGCAGTAGTCGATATGTTAATTGTATTAGCACCATCACCGCCAGTACCAACGCAATCGGCGATGGTATCGCCTTCACTATTTCGTTGAGGGAATGAGGTCGCAGCTGATCGAATAGCTAAGGCAGCGCCAGCAATTTCTTCTGGTGTTTCGCCCTTTATTTTCAGTGCCGTTAATACACCAGCCATTAAAGCAGGTTCGATGTTGCCTTGAAGTACTTGCTCAAAAAAATCATGGCTTTGTGTTTGGCTTAAATCAACACCTTCAACTAATGCAGGAAAAGTAGTTTTGATAGTTGAAATCTTAGAATTAATCTCTTGTGAACGAGTCATTTTATTCTCCTGTAACCTTAGTCTTAAATTTAGTATTGAGTGATGGCGCCAAAGTAAGTAAGTGACGAATACTTTGTGCTAACAAGGTAGTTCCAAAAGTTGTTAATATTGATTCGGGATGAAATTGAAACGATAAAATAACATCTTTGTCATTACTAATGGCCATACACATACCGTTATATTCGGCGATAACATCTAAAGCTGGTGGTATATCTTTACCTATCAGAGAATGATAACGCGCAACGGGTAATGGATTTTGAATACCTTCGAAAGCACCACTGCCGCTGTGGGTAATATTTGATGATTTACCGTGGACAATTTCTTCAGCTCTGTCTACCTGTCCACCATAATGCTCAATTAATGCTTGGTGACCTAAGCAAATACCTAGCATAGGTATTCGACCAGCACACTTTTTAATAAGTGCCATCAAGCAGCCCGCTTTACTAGGCTCGCCAGGACCAGGAGATAAAACAAGTAATACCGGCTCTGATGTAGTCTGAGTATGTTCAAGCATTTTTTCAAAAATAAATTCAGCGCTGAGCGTATTTCGATAAACACTTGGCTCAAAACCTAAACATTGAAACTCATCAACCAAGTTATAAGTAAATGAATCGAGGTTATCGAGCATAAATAATTTAGTCATTAGTGTGCTCCTCCGCTAATGTGTTAGCGTTAGTATTAGCAAAGGCGATTGCATTAAGAACCGCTTGTGCTTTTTGCCTTGTTTCATTTGCTTCACTGATTGGATCTGAGTCGAAAACAACACCAGCACCGGCTTGTACTTGGGCAATATTATCTTTAACGAAGGCCGAGCGAATAACAATACAAGTATCCATCTCACCTGTGCCAGTTAAGTAACCAACAGCGCCGCCATAACTACCACGTCTCTTACCTTCTACTTCCCTAATAAGTGACGTTGCTTTAACTTTAGGTGCACCAGAAAGAGTCCCCATATTCATGCAGGCCTGATAGGCGTGCAAGGCATCTAAATCTATTTGCAAAGTACCGCATACTCGGGAGACTAAGTGCATTACATGAGAGTAGCGATCTACTTTAAGTAATTCAGCAACGTAGCGGGTGCCTGGTTGGGAGACTCTAGCAATGTCATTGCGGGCTAAATCTACTAGCATAATATGTTCAGCAGATTCTTTTTTATCTTGCCTTAATTCAAGTTCAATACGGCTGTCTAGGTCTAATGAAATATTACCTTGTTTATCGAAACCGCGCGGCCGCGTTCCAGCGATAGGATAAATTTCTACATGGCGATTACTGGCTTGATACTTTAATGCTGATTCAGGAGAGGCACCAAAAATACAAAAATCACTATCGTTTAAATAAAACATGTAGGGACTAGGATTACTTAGTTTGAGCGCTTTATAAGCGGCAACGGAATCTAAACAAGGTAAAGTAAACGTACGTGAAGGAACCACTTGAAAAATATCACCGGCACGAATATTTTCTTTTAATTGATCAACTATTTCACAATAACGCTCGTCACTAATATCGACTTGCAACGGCTCTTCAGATGCTTGTTTATTGGTAGTCTTAGTAAACGAAGGTCTTAATTTTGATACTTGCGCAACATCAATTGTGTGAGCAAGCATATCTTTAATATGAGCTACTCGTTTGGAGATAGCTAATTGACTTTGTTCAGCTTTCTCAGTGTCGTTGTAATGAAATACGTTACCAATGATTTCAGTGCTTTGTAATTCATGGTCAATAATAACTAGCGTTTCTGCTAAGTAATAAACAAAGTCAGGACAAGTATTGTCACCGTTATTAACTTCGGGTAATTTCTCAGCAATGGCCATAAGATCAAAGGCAAAAACACCACCTAAAAATACGGAGAAGGCATGACTGTTATCATCAGTAAGTTGGTTAAACAAACGTAAACTGTGCAATGGGTTTGTTGCACTTAAACGTGCCTTTTCATCAAGGTCTTTCGAAACATCGCTAAATATTGCTTGAAATGACTTGCCATCATCAGCAATAGTTACTTGAGCATGGTGTGCTAATTTTTCAGCGGCTAATTCAACAGCACTTTCACCATTTAAAGAGAGAGCAGAAAAAGTGACTATATTGCCGTTACAAACAATTTTTACTGCCGCATCCGTTAATAATAAGCTTTTTAACAAATGCTTTTTATCAATCTCGGCAGATTCTAACAAGATATTATTTTGTCGCTCGTGACATAATAATTGGTAAACACTTAAGGGATCATTTTGGTATCGGGTATTATCAAGAGTAGTGGTTACTCCCGTATAAGTTGCACCATTGATTTTATTTGGTATATTTTGAGTCATATTGAATACTTCTATAGAATTTATTTAAAGAAAATTGTCAGCCGGCATAAATAGGCAACAGCCACCAAATAAACCATGTTTTTGTTCTGTTCATTTTTAATCCTTTGTTAACTTATCAAATACGGTATATATCGACCGCTTTAAACGAGAAAAACCCGCTGATAGGAGCGGGTTTTTTGAAATTTGTTTTATCTTATTTAAGATACACGCAATTATCACAACCCAATTATGTCGAGTTATGCCACCACCAAATTAATGTTATGTGAGTTATTGCTGTATTCATTTTTAATATGCCTTTATAGGGTATGTATTATTCATTCAGACTTATTTACTTTTCGATTAATAAAGGAAAAAGTATCATTATTTACTCGTTATCAGTAAACTTATCATAATACTGAGTTTTACCCCTATAGAAGACCTTATTATGGCGTTGCTGTCAACCACTGATTTTCCACATCAGATAGTAAAAACCGAAGGTTTTGCCCATAAACGTATCGACCTACACAGCCACACAAATTGCTCTGATGGTAGTTTATCACCACAAACCTTGATAGATAGGGCTGCTAACTTTCAAATTGAAGTTTTAGCTATCACAGATCATGATACTGTAGCCGGTCTTGATATAGCGCAAAAGCATATCGATGAGAAAAATATTCCACTTAAATTGATTCATGGCATTGAAATATCGACTGCTTGGGAAGGATTTGAAATTCATATTGTCGGTTTGAATATCGATAAAAATAACCCGGCATTAAAGTTACTTATAACACAACAACAGCAAGCAAGAGAGCAGCGCGCTATTTCAATGGGCGAAAAGCTGACTAAGTGTGGTTTTCCAACTATCTATAATGATGCTAAAGCGATGGCAGGCAATGGTTCAATTACACGTGCTCATTTTGCTAAAGTGCTTCATCAACAAGGGCATGTTAGTACTATGCAACAGGCCTTTGATAAATATATAGGTAAGAAAGGCTCAAAAGGTCAACGCGCTTATGTAAAGCCTAATTGGTGTAATATTGAAGAAGCTATTGCTGCTATACACGCAGCTGGTGGAAGTGCTGTCATGGCTCACCCGATTAGATATGATCTCTCTGCTAAGTGGTTGAGACGTTTAATCGTTCACTTTACTGAAGTTTTGGGTGATGGCTTAGAGGTAGTATTACCACAAATGAGTCCAGATCAAAGAAAAAAAATGTTGGCTTATTGTCAAGAGTATAATTTACATGCATCGATGGGATCTGACTTTCACTACCCCAATAAATGGAGTGACTTAGGCCGTAACCTGACCATGCCTGTGGGTGCAAAACCTGTATGGGCGCAATGGCAATAGTCCAAAAAAATATTTATACAAGTGTTATTAACCGTTTCAACTGACAAGAAACAATCAGCAAGTTTAAAGAAAAGGAAAGTCTCATGAGTCAGTTTTTCTATGTACACCCAGATAACCCTCAGGGTCGTTTAATGAAACAAGCGGCAGATATTATTAAAAACGGTGGTGTTATTGTTTACCCTACCGATTCAGGCTATGCACTAGGTTGCCATTTGGGCGATAAAAAAGCATTAGAGCGAGTATGTCGAATTAGAGATATCGATAAGGAGCATAACTTCACCTTAGTGTGCCAAGATCTATCACAAATATCAGAATACACTCGAGTCGATAATACGGCTTATCGATTATTGAAAAGTAATACGCCAGGAGCTTACACTTTTATTTTTAAAGGTAGTAAGGAAGTTCCTAAACGACTATTAAATCCTAAAAAGAAAACGATTGGCATAAGAGTACCTGATAATACTATTGCACAAGCCTTGTTGACTGAACTTGCAGAGCCTATAATGTCTACCAGTTTAATTATGCCTGGCCAAGATATGGCTGAGTATGATCCTGAACACATTCGAGATTTGTTAGAACATCAAGTTGACCTTATCGTTAATGGTGGCCATTTAGGGGAACACCCGACCACAGTAATTGATTTTTCTAATGACAGTATTGAGATAATACGCGTAGGAGAAGGTGATCCTTCTCCATTTCAATAACCTTTGATAAAGTGCAAATGAATAATTGCATTTTACTCGGTGATTGAACCTGAACAATGAGCCAGAAGTAAGCTACAAGGGAGCTGCTACTGACGTAACAGAGTAAAAGATAATGACGGTTGACAAGAAAAAGCAAGCGAGAAAAGACGAAGCCATTGATAAAAAATATGGCACGCGTGGTACTGAGAAAAAAGGCAGTGCTAAAAAAGGATTGTCTAAAGACGGTACTAAAAGTGGCGCAGGAAAAAAAGGCAGTGCTAAAAAAGGCCAGCATAAAAAAGAGCCTGAAAAGGTAGAGAAAGTTAATTTTAAAACGGCGACTCACACAGACTCAGAAAAAGTCCAAAAAGTATTGGCTAGAGCAGGAAAAGGTTCTCGCCGTGAAATGGAAACTATGATCAGCGAAGGACGTGTCAGTATTGATGGCAAAGTGGCGTTTTTAGGTGATAGAGTTAACGGTACTGAACAAATACGACTTGATGGGCACCATGTTAAATTAACCGCGCAAGATGAAGATATTTGTCGTGTACTAGTTTATAACAAACCAGAAGGTGAAATGTGTACCCGTAAAGACCCCGAAGGCAGACCGACTGTTTTTGATCGTCTTCCTCCGCTAGAAACTGGCCGCTGGGTTGCTGTAGGGCGCTTAGATATAAATACTTCGGGTATGTTGTTATTTACAACAGATGGTGAATTAGCCAACCGATTGATGCACCCATCACAAAAAGTTGAACGTGAATATGCTGTGCGTGTTTTTGGTGATATCAATGAAGCCATGTTGCAGAAACTACGTGCTGGTGTAACACTTGAAGATGGTCCAGCTCGTTTTCAAAAGATAACCTATCGTGGTGGTGAAGGCCGAAATCATTGGTTCCACGTGGTTTTATCGGAAGGTCGTAATCGAGAAGTGCGTCGTTTGTGGGAAAGCCAGGACGTACAAGTAAGCCGTCTTATACGTGTACGTTATGGTGATATGGAAATGCAACGACAATTACCCATGGGTGGTTGGCGTGAGCTGGCATTAAAAGAAGTAAACTATTACCGTAAGCTTGTTAATTTAACACTTGAAGCAGAAAGTAAAGTTAAAGTTGATGAAAAAGCGATGGATAATGCTAAAAGTCGAAGAATTCGTCGCTCTGTTAAAAAGCATCAACAACGTAATCAGCAAAGTAATCGTCGTCGTCATAAGTAGCCGTAGTAGAAATATTAATCATGCACTATCAATTAATTGAAGATCAAAATAGCTTAAACCTGTTATGTGAACAACTGGCTAAAGCTAAGGTATTAGCCATAGATACTGAGTTTGTTCGTACACGGACTCTATACGCTAAGTTAGGATTACTTCAGGTCTGTGATGGCGAGCAATTAGCACTTATCGATCCTCTTGCTATTGATGATTTAACGCCTTTTTGGCAGTTACTTACCAATGGTGATATCACCAAAGTGCTTCATGCTTGCTCAGAAGATTTAGAAGTCTTTTTAACTGCTGGAAACTGTAAACCAGTAAACTTAATTGATAGTCAAATCATGATGTCATTTTTAGGGCATGGTCTGTCGCTTGGTTATGCCGCTATGGTAAAGCACTATACTGAAATCGAATTAGATAAATCAGAATCACGAACCGATTGGATTAAAAGACCATTAACAGAAAAGCAATTAGCTTACGCTAGCGCTGATGTTGACCATTTGTTTTCCATTTACCCTAAGTTGTTAGCTGAGATTACCCAGGCTGGCTTTTTAGCTTATGCTCAACAAGAAACGCAGAGTATGATAGATAAGAAGTTTACGCCGATAAAAGACAGTGAAATGTATCTTAATATAAAGATGAGTTGGCGATTAAACCCTAAGCAATTAAATGCGTTAAAGTACTTAGCAAGCTGGCGTTTTCAACAAGCGCAAAAGCGTGACTTACCTATTGGCTTTGTTGCAAAAGATCATACGTTAATGGCATTAGCGCAGAGTAATCCTGCAACGGTTAACGCTATGTCCATGCTTGAAGGGGCTGAAGGGATTGATATACGCCATAAAGGAAAAGCTATGTTGGCGGTATTAACCCAAGCGGATAAAGCTGAGATAAGTAGTTATCCGACAAAAATTAATCGATTAGATGAATACCCAGGTTACAAACAAATATTTAAGCAGGTGAAAGCTTTTTTAGTGAAAGCCGGCGAACAGAATAACTTAGCTATTGAAAATATAGCATCTAAAAAGCAAATCAATCAATTTTTAACGTGGCAGTTTGACCTTAATAACGCGCGAAACAGTGCGGATAAGGTCGATTTATTATCAGGTTGGCGTAATGCACTGCTTGGTAAAACGTTACTCGAGTTTGCTAAACAGGGTTATAAATAGCCATTTAGCTATTTGCCTTTATTATAAAAGCCACCAGCTAAATTTACATTTTCATTAACAATATTTCATTGAGTCACTATGGGTTCACCTGGGGCTCATGATATATTGCATATTCAACCGTATATTTCTCAATTACCAATAGGTCTCCATTATGCTATGTGCTATTTATAAAAGCCCTAAAAAAGCTCAAACTTATCTTTTTGTTAATACACGTGACGACTTCTCATCAGTTCCTGAGGCATTGATGAAAACGTTTGGTACGCCCAATTTAGTCACCTTAATTAATTTAGCCACCAAAGAAAAACTAGCAATGGCTGACTTAGACAAAGTAAAAAAGAATCTAGATGAACAAGGATTCTATTTACAGTTACCACCACCACAAGAAGATTTATTAAAAGAACATAAAGCGTTTATGTTATCTCAAAAAGAGGAAGGGGAGCTTTAATGAAAACTATTGTCAAAACGATTGCTTTAGCACTTCTTATTTCGCTTGGTATCAATAACTCATCAATCGCAAAAAAGGTAGAGCTTACCGAAGAAGGTTTTGCTAAATATGTAATAAAACTCAAGGCGGAAGCATTAGCAAAAGGCTTTAATCAAGCACTAATCGATAAAAGTTTTTCAAAAGTAAAGTTTCATAAACGAGCAGTAAAAGCGGATAGAAGCCAGCCTGAAAATGTTGAAACACTCGATACTTATCTTCCTAAGCGAGTGCCAAAATGGAAAGTAGATAAAGCGAGAGCTTTGTATAAAGAGCATAAAGTATTGTTAGAGCAGGTAGGTGAAAAGTACCAGGTTCAGCCACGATTTATTGTTGCACTTTGGGGACTTGAAACTAATTTTGGTAAGTTCACCGGTGGCTATAATGTTGTCTCTGCCTTGTCCACATTGGCTTATGAAGGACGACGTGAAACGTTTTTCAAAAAACAATTAATGGCAGCACTCACTATTTTAGATGAAGGTCATATTAGTAGTGACAAAATGAAAGGTTCATGGGCAGGAGCAATGGGGCAAAATCAATTTATGCCAACGTCCTTTCTAGCCTATGCGGTTGATGGTGACGGTGATGGTAAAAAGGATATTTGGCAAAACCAAGCGGATATTTTTTCATCCATGGCAAATTACTTACAAAAAGAAGGTTGGAGTGATGAGCTCACTTGGGGTCGTCAAGTTAAGCTGCCAAAAGGCTTTGATAATAGTTTAGCTATTCCAAAAAATACTGGAAGTCGAAAGAACTGGTTGAAAGCGTGGTCTGAGACAGAAAGAACTTTAGCACAATGGCAAGCATTAGGCGTGAGGCGCTCTGATGGCACTAACTTACCTAATGTAGATATTAAGGCTGCTTTAGTATTTCCTGATGATGAAAATGGTCGTGTCTATCTTGCTTATGACAACTATAAAAGTTTAATGCATTGGAACTTATCCTATTATTTTGTCAGTTCAGTTGGCCATTTATCTGACCGTATTAAATTTCCACCTATTCAATGATTTATTAGGGGAGTTTTTAGTAAAACGCCTTGTAAATGAACAAGTAAATTCATTCGTAAAGTAAGTAGTAGTAAATGAACGATACAAATATACAAAAACAGCCTTTTTGGCAAACTAAAAGCTTAGCTGAGATGACTCGACCAGAGTGGGAGTCATTATGTGATGGTTGCGCTAAATGCTGCCTCAATAAATTTATCGATGATGAGAATACCGATGAAGCTTCAGAGCTTTTACCGACCGATCATATTAAGGAAGGAGAACACATATTTTATTCTAATATTGCTTGTCACTTACTTAATGAGAAATCCTGTCAGTGCTCTAAATATGAACAGCGCACTACGTTAGTGCCTGATTGTGTTCGTTTAACACAAGAAAATATTGATGCAGTATTTTTTATGCCGCCAAGTTGTACCTACCGTCGTCTTCAAGAGGGGAGAGGTATGCCTTCATGGCATCCTTTACTTCATAAAGGCAAAAAGTCAGCTATGCATAAAGCGGGCATGTCCGTGCGAGGTAAAATTGTTAAAGATAATGAAGTGAGTCTTGAAAGTTTTGAAGATCACATTGTGATCTGGCCATTAAATGATATTGATTAATCAAAATTTATAGCAACTGACTATTCATAATGAAAAATAACAACCAAGTTACCTCGGTGTTAAAAGCCGAGCAACAAAGTCTTATTTACCTGCATATTGCTGTGTTCCTCTTTGGTGGTACTGCGCTATTTTCTAAACTTATTGGTTTACCTGCTCTTGATATAACCGTTTATCGAACAGGTATTGCGAGCATAGCGCTTTTTATTTTACTCACGCTTCAAAAAAAACAACTCACACTAGAAAATATGAAAGACTACGGCATCGCCATTATATTAGGTGTTGTGGTGGGCATACATTGGGTAACATATTTTGCAAGTATGCAAATGGCGGGAGTTACCGTTGGAATCATTGCCTTTTTTACTTACCCTGTCATTACTGTTTTTATAGAGCCGTTGTTTAAAAAGTCGCTACCAAAACCTAAAGACATTATGACAGCTGTGATTGTTGTAATCGGTATCACTTTACTCATACCAGAAGTGAATTTTGGTAATCAAGTTACTTTTGGTATTGCTACAGGCGTTTTCTCAGCATTTTTCTTTGCTTTGAGAAATGTCTTACATAAAAATTATTTTTCTCATTATTCTGGTCCTCATACCATGCTTTATCAAACGCTTGTCGCATGTTTGATGCTGTGCATATTTGTTGAAACTGCTCCTGTACAAGTAGCCAATACAGACTGGTTATTGCTCTTACTAGTCGGTATTGTCTTTACGGCGACTCCCCACGCGTTTTTTGCCTCGAGCTTACGACACTTGTCGGCAACAACTGCGGGATTAATTTCTTGCTTACAGCCATTATATGGTAGCGTACTTGCATTTTTACTCTTACATGAAAGGCCAAACTTGTTAACTATGATAGGAGGCCTATTAGTGATTAGTGCCGCTATTTTTGAAACATGGTCAGTGAGTCGAGGTAGGCGTTAATATTGCCTTTCTAAGAGCTTTACTAAAGGAAAAATAGACTTGCTGCATTCCTTCTGCGCTCTCATTGCTAAATGAGATTTTTAGCGTATTGTCTTTATAGTTTAATTGATTGAATTGTTTTATTAGACATTGTCGATTTAACCCCTCTGTACATTGCTCAGCAACGTGACTAAAGATCAATGCATTTAAATAACCTTCTAATTGAATTCTGTTGAATGTCTTATGGCCAGCGTTACTCATATCCGTGATAAATTGTTGGCATAGTTGCCATTTACACTCTTGAGGGGCAGGCATCACCTCAGTTAAAACAACTCTGCTTGACAAGGGAATTTGATTAAGTAAATTGTGGCTACCAATAAATGAAAGACTGGCGAATAGCACATCTAAATTTTCAATATGGGCTAAGTTTATCAAGTGTATGAAGGGCTGATAGGTACCAATAAATATAACTGAGTCTAAGGGCTGTGCAGCTAATTGGTTTAGGGCAGTTTTAATATCATTACTATTTCTTCTATATCGCGTTGTAATTACCGCTTTTAGGTTCTTTTGGTTAAGTAAGTTATTAACCGCTCTTTGTGCAGCTAAACCAAACTCATCAGCTTGGATAACTAAGGCAATTTTATTGTGTTTTTTTTCAGTAACTAAGTATTCAATCTGTGCTTTTAGCTCTTGGTAATAACTCGCCCTTATATTTAGGATGTTATCGTCAGCGGAAGAACGTAAAAAATCTGCACCAGTAAAGGGCATTAAATAGGGAATTTTACTTTTTAATAGCATTGGCATAATCGCGTGGGAGGTTGGGGTACCCACGTAACCAAATAATGCGAATACTTGCTGCTCAATGAGATTCTTGGTATTTATTACTGTTTTTTGAGGTTCATAAGCATCATCGAGGCTAATAATTTCAACAGGCCGTCCATTGATACCCCCACGTTTATTTAAGCTATCAAAGTAAGTATTTGCGCCTTTTTTTAGCTCTTTCCCTAGATCTGAAGCAGGGCCAGTTAAGGCATTAGACATACCGAGCTTTATTGATTTTACTTGAGATACTTTTATTCTTTCAGACTTAGCTTTTACTGTGAAAGACATAAAAGAAACGAATAGAAGGGAGAGCAGGGTTAAGTAAAAAGTCGACAATTATAATACTCCCAATAAAGCAATAGAGAAGAGAACATACTAATAATTAAGCATAGCATATTCTTTTCTTCTTTTGACTTTTATACCAATTTGGTATCAGTTGGAGTTATAGTTTTTTAGCACAGGCAAGGCGGTTTGTAAGTACAGCCAAGAATATTACTGAAAAGAGTGCATAAACTGCAATCATCCATTGTGGCATGCTGTAATTAAACAACTGCCAACTTATCTCTCCACAATCCCCTGTCGCTTCAAACAAGAATGGGATCCACTCATGCAAAGGAGCCCAAGTAGGAAAATTAGGGATAAACTCACAACTAAAGAAGAGCGAACCGCTGTTTTCTTGCATTTCAACATGTTCTATCGCAATGATAAGCCCCCAAATTGCGCCTGTACCCCATAAAACATAAGCCAAAGTTCTAGCAAATATATTGTTATGCCCTAAAGTGCCAATAGCGCCCGCTGAAAAGATCGCTAGAATAGCAAGCCTTTGATACACACACATAATACAAGGTGCTAGGTCTAATACGTATTGGAAGTATAAAGCTGATAGCTCTAGGCACAACGCTGTAATAGCTAGTAATAACCATGGTTTCTGGCTTGTGGTAATTTTACTGAGGTAGTTCACAAAAGCTCCTTTAAATTTGAGGTAAAAAAAAACCTCTAACAAGATAGAGGTTTTTTGATAGTAGCATGAAGAGAAACTAATGGCTTATCTCTTTGCTAATACTTTACGGTAATAATGTAAGTATTTAATGCTGTTGTTAGTTTATCCATAAATGTACATAGATACTTGCCGCATAACCTAAAGCAATTACTGGCGTCCACTTTAAATGGCTAAAGAAAGTGTAGTAACCACGTGCTTGTCCCATTAATGCAACACCAGCAGCGGAGCCTACAGATAATAAGCTACCACCAACACCAGCGGTTAATGTAACCAACAACCATTGAGTGTGTGACATCTCAGGGTTCATCGTTAATACAGCGAACATGACCGGGATGTTATCAACGATAGCAGACAAAATACCAACTAAAATGTTAGCGTTAGTAGCACCTAGCTCGCCATACATAAACTCTGAAGCCATACCTAGATAGCCCATAAAGCCTAAACCGCCAACCGCTAATATTACACCGTAGAAGAAAAATAATGTATCCCACTCCGCTTTAGCTATTTTATCAAAGATATCAAAATCGTCTGTCCTTGTACGACCCGCAGGTACATCAGAGGTGTTCAGTTTACCTTGTCCAGATTTTTTAATGTAATAACCAAAGAATTTCAAGTAAGCAAGACCTAACATCATGCCAAACACTGGTGGTAAGTGTAAGAAGTTATGGAATGAAACAGCAGTAATAATGGTTAGCATAAACAAACCAACAATGATTAAACCACCTGTTTTAATTGGGGTGGCTTCATTTGAACTTGATTTAGGACTTCCTTTAGGCAAGAAGAACTGCATAATAAATGCAGGAATAACAAAGTTAACAACAGCAGGTAAAAATAATGCGAAGAATTCAGTAAATTGAACAATACCTTTTTGCCATACCATTAAGGTAGTGATATCACCAAACGGGCTAAATGCGCCACCAGCATTAGCACCAACAACAATGTTCACACAAGCCATAGCAACAAATTTAGGCTCATCTTTACCTACTGCCAGAACTACAGCACACATGATTAATGCGGTGGTTAAATTATCAGCGATAGGCGAAATAAAGAAAGCTAAGATACCCGTAATCCAGAAAAGAGCTCTGTAGTTATAGCCTTTTTGTATTAATACATCACGAAGCGCATCAAATACATTGCGCTCTAAAAGGGCGTTTATGTATGTCATGGCCACTAATAAGAAGAAAAATAATTCGGCATATTCAAGGAAGTTATGACGAATAGCTACTTCCGCAGCGTGAGGCATTCCTTGAGAGTTATAATATGCTGCAATTAGTATCCAAATTAGGCCTGCTGCAAGTAATACTGGTTTGGATTTTCTTAAGTGCAATTGCTCTTCTAAAATAACCAGTGAATAGGCTAGAACAAAAATAGCAATAGCTGTATAACCAATCCAATGATTGGTTAAATTAATACTTTGATGTGCTGCATCTGAAGCAAAAACAATGCTTGGAAAAAGCACTGCTGATAACGCCAGTAAAACGTATACAAGTGGTTTCATGTTCTTCTCTAGGTGGACTTTAAAATTTCATGCTAATTTAGCGATTATTATTCGGCCCGAATTCTAACAAATTTTTTATGAATTGACACAAATATGGTCTTGAAAGTTATCAATTATATTGATATTAGTTATCAGTTTGATTTATAACAAACTAACACTAGGTTGTTAATTTCATTAGCTTGTAACTTTTACTAGCTTGTGCATAGTTAAACTTCTGGTACAATCAGTTGGGAATTATCCCTTACCCCCACATATTATTAGGTAACTACAGTCAATGGTCATAAAAGCGAAAAGCCCTGCAGGATTTGCCGAACAATATATCGTTGAATCTATTTGGAATGGCGGTTTTCCCCCAGGTTCAATATTGCCAGCTGAACGAGAACTATCAGAGCTTATTGGTGTAACTCGAACGACGCTTAGAGAAGTATTACAAAGATTAGCCAGAGATGGCTGGTTAACAATACAACACGGTAAGCCAACTAAAGTAAATAACTTCTGGGAAACGTCGAGTTTAAATATCCTAGAGACGTTGGCGCAACTTGATCAAGACGGAATTCCTGATTTAGTCGATAACCTATTATCTGCACGTACCAATATCAGTGCGATATATATCCGTGGCGCATTAAAAAACAATCCAGAAAAAGCGATAGAAACCCTTCAGGCTTATGTAGATGTAGAAGATACAGGCGAAGCTTTTACTCAGTTTGACTACCAACTGAATAAAGACTTAGTGGTTGCTTCAGAAAATTCAATTTATCTCTTGATACTAAATGGATTGAGTGGTTTGTATTCACGCATTGGTAATTTATACTTTGCTCATCCAAAAGGGCGGGAAATCACGAGAAATTATTACAAAGCCTTAATCGAGTTGGCTAAAGCGAATGATTTTGACGGTGCTATCATGGCAGTACGTAAATACGGTATTGATTCAGGTGCACTTTGGAGTGAATTAAAGGATGACGTATTAAAAGAGTTATCTGAAGACTAACTCTTTAAGTCCCCCTAAACACCCAAAATAAAGACGATTTTAATCGTCTTTATTTTTTTGTGGACAACGAGCAATAATTTCATCTTCACCTGATTTATTCTCTTGGATAATCTTAACGTCAAAGTGCCATAAATAATGTAAGTGTTTTAATACCTCATCTTTAGATCCCCCCAGCTCTACATCATTATGTGGTGTATATCTCAAGGTTAACGCTCTGTCACCATCAATATTCGCATCAACTATTTGGATATTAACCTCAAGATTACTGAGGTTGTATTGATTGGCGAGATTTTGACGTACTTTTTTATAGCCTTGCTCATTATGAATTGCACCAATCTCGACATAATTATTACCACTATCGTCATGGATATGAAATAGTTTAAAATCACGGATTAACTTAGGTGATAAATATTGACTGATGAAACTTTCATCTTTAAAGTTTTCCATTGCAAAATGTACAGTATCAACCCAATTACTCCCTGCTATTTCTGGAAAAAACTCTCTATCTTCCTCTGTGGGATGTTCGCAGATACGTCTAATATCAATGAACATATTGAAACCTAAAGCATAAGGGTTTATGCCAGAATAAAATTTGCTATTGTACTCTGGCTGGGCAACAACATTGGTATGACTGTGTAAAAACTCCAGCATAAATTTATCAGTTACTAAGCCTTCATCGTATAGATGATTCAAGATAGTATAGTGCCAAAAGCACGCCCAACCTTCGTTCATTACTTGCGTTTGCTTCTGAGGATAAAAATATTGAGATATCTTTCTGACTATTCTTACAATTTCTCTTTGCCAAGGTTGCAATAAAGGGGCATTCTTTTCGATAAAATATAAAATATTTTCTTGAGGCTCTTTGGGGAATTTATAATTATTCTCACTTTCTTGTTGTTCTTTTTTGGGCACTGTACGCCAGAGTGCATTGACTTGTGACTGTAAGTATTCAGCACGTTCAGACTGCCTTTTTAGTTCTTCATCTAAAGATATTTTTTGTGGCCTTTTATACCGATCGACACCGTGACTCATTAAAGCATGGCAAGCATCTAACGTAGACTCTACCTCACTAATGCCATATTTTTGTTCGCATTGAGCTATATAGTTTTTTGCGAATAATAAATAATCAATGATAGAACTAGCATCTGTCCATGATTTAAATAAATAATTACCTTTAAAAAATGAATTATGACCATAACAGGCATGCGCCATGACAAGAGCTTGCATAGTTAGAGTATTTTCTTCCATTAGGTAAGATATACAAGGACTTGAATTGATGACTATTTCATAGGCCAGCCCCATTTGCCCACGTTTATAGTTTTGTTCTGTTTGAATAAACTTTTTACCAAATGTCCAATGACTGTAACCAATAGGCATGCCAACGCTTGCATAGGCATCCATCATTTGTTCTGCTGTAATGACTTCTATTTGATTAGTATAAGTATCTAGACGATAAAAATCGGCAACTCGGGCTATCTCATGTTGATATTTTCCAAGCAAATCAAAAGTCCAATCAGGGGTATCATCTAACGGAGTCACTTTTGTTTTATGAATTTTTTCAGCTGTATTATTTTTATTAGTCATTAATCACCCACTTATTTTAGGTAAAGTGCTTTAGTTAAATTTTAGGTTAAGCGGCACTCTGCGTGCTTTTTTTGAAAAGCTCTCTAAACACAGGGTAAATGTCAGCAACAGACTTAATATGTTGCATAGCAAAATTAGCGTGTGAATCCTCTACTTGTTGATAATGCTTCCATAAAGTCTGGTGGGCCCTTTGAGTTATCTCTATATAACTAAAATAGCGACTTTTAGGTAAGATTTGTTGTTCTAAGAGTGTTTGGCATCGAGGCGAATCATCTGCCCAATTGTCACCATCAGATGCTTGAGCACCATAAATATTCCACTGGCTGTCATTATAGCGCTCATTGATAATGTCATTCATCAGCTCTAAAGCGCTTGAAGCAATGGTACCGCCTGTTTCTTGTGAATAAAAAAAGTCATGTTCGTTAACTTCTTTTGCTTGGGTATGATGCCTAATATAAACGACATCAATATTTTTATAAGTACGGCTAAGGAACAAATATAGCAAGATATAAAAGCGTTTAGCCATTTCTTTAGTGGCTTGATCCATAGAGCCAGAGACATCCATCAAGCAAAACATAACCGCTTTTGAGGTAGGAACTGCTTGTTTGGCATAATTGCGAAAACGTAAATCAAAAGTATCAATAAAGGGTACTTTCGCTATTTTTCCTTTAAGTGCTTCTATTTCAGAAACTAAATCTCGTTTCTTTTGAATGTTGTCATGTTTATCATTAGCTAACGCTAATAAAGCATTTTCAAGTGCTTTAAGTTGCTTACGCTTAGACGATGTCATTGCGATACGACGAGCAATAGAGCCTTGTAATGATTTGACTATATCGATATTAGACGCGACACCTTCAGCGCAAAAACCACTGCGAACTGTTTTATACTCAATTAATTTATCTAATTGATTTTTCTCTAAATTAGGTAACTCTAGATCTTCAAAAAGTAGGTTTAAATATTCTTCTTTAGAAATTGAAAAAGTAAAGTCGTCTTCACCCTCCCCACTATCACTTGCATCACCCTGACCAGAACCTTGACCTTGTTGCTTCGGCGGACGAGGAATTCTATCTCCCGAAGAAAATTGGTCATTGCCAGGGTGAACCCTATCTTTTATACCGCCATCACCTTGATGGAATGTAGGCTCGGATAGATCACGTTTTGGTATAATAATACTTTCACCAGAATTAATATCTGTTACGCCGCGTTGATTTATAGCCTCGGACACAGATTTTTTAATTTGATTTTTATAACGTCTCAAAAAGCGTTGACGGTTAACCGTACTTTTATTCTTACTATTAAGACGCCTGTCAATAAAGTTAGCCATATGTTCTCCTTGTCCCTTTTCCGTAAGAGATACGACTTACGAAGACTTTCTAACTCGTAAATACCACTCAGATAATAAGCGTACTTGTTTTTGGGTATAACCTTTAGTCATCATACGTTTAACAAAATCATCATGTTTTTGCTGGTCATCGGTTGATGTTTTAGCATTAAAAGAAATAACAGGCAGCAAATCCTCGGTATTAGAAAACATTTTTTTCTCAATAACCGTTCTAAGTTTTTCGTAACTGGTCCAAACTGGATTTTGACCATTGTTATTGGCTTTTGCTCGTAAGACAAAGTTAACAATTTCATTACGGAAATCTTTAGGGTTACTAATACCAGCAGGTTTTTCAATTTTCTCTAATTCATCATTAAGTGACTGTCTATCAAATAACTGACCTGTTTCAGCGTCTCTATATTCTTGATCTTGTATCCAAAAATCTGCATAAGTAACATAGCGATCAAAAATGTTTTGTCCATATTCAGAATATGACTCTAAGTAGGCTGTTTGAATCTCCTTACCAATGAACTCAATATATTGAGGCGTTAAATAGCCCTTAATAAACTCTAAATATCGCTCAGTGATTTCTTTGGGTAGTTGCTCTCGTTCGACTTGTTGTTCTAAAACGTAAAATAAGTGAACAGGATTGGCCGCAACCTCAACACTATCGAAGTTAAATACCCGTGATAAAATTTTAAAAGCGAATCGAGTCGATAATCCTGACATACCTTCATCAATACCTGCATAGTCACGATACTCTTGATAGGATTTGGCTTTTGGATCTGTATCTTTTAACGTTTCGCCATCGTAAACTCGCATTTTCGAATAAATGCTCGAGTTATCGGGATCTTTTAAACGAGATAATACTGAGAATTGTGCAAGAATATCTAGGGTGTCAGGCGCGCATTGGGCAGTTTTCAACTCACTGTGTTCTAACAGTTTTTTATAAATGTTAACTTCTTCTGAGACTCGCATACAATAAGGTACTTTAACAATATACACCCGGTCTAAAAATGCTTCATTATTTTTGTTGTTTCTAAATGTTTGCCATTCTGATTCATTTGAATGAGCGAGTAAAATACCATTAAAGGGCAGGGCAGAAAGGCCCTCTGTGGGATTGTAGTTACCTTCTTGAGTGGCGGTTAATAATGGGTGTAGCACTTTAATTGGCGCTTTGAACATTTCTACAAACTCCATTAAGCCTTGATTAGCACGACACAAAGCACCGGAATAGCTATATGCGTCCGCATCATTTTGGGCATAATGTTCAAGTTGTCTAATATCAACTTTACCAACAAGTGCAGAAATATCTTGATTATTATCATCACCAGGCTCAGTTTTTGCGATGGCAATTTGATCTAAAATAGAAGGATAAATCTTAACCACTTTAAATTGTGCAATATCTCCCTTAAATTCATGTAAGCGCTTAGCGGCCCAAGGAGATATTATGTTATTTAAATACCGACCAGGAATATTATATTCTTCTTTAAGGATTTTTCCGTCTGAATGAGCATCAAATAAGCTAAAGGGATGATCATTTACAGGGCTACGGATACCATTTGCACTTAACACGTAAATGGGCTCTTGTTGCATCAAAGACTTTAATTTTTCAGCTAGCGAAGATTTACCCCCACCAACAGGGCCTAATAAATATAAAATTTGTTTATGCTCTTCTAAGCCTTGTGAAGCATGTTTTAAATAAGACACTATTTGTTCAATTGCTTCTTCCATGCCATAAAAATCGATAAAGGCCGGATAGCGCTTAATTACTCTGTTGGAAAATATTCGACTGAGTCTAGGATCTGTCGCTGTATCAACCATTTCAGCTTCACCAATGGCAGCAAGTAATCGTTCAGATGCGCTAGCGTAAGCTAGGCTATCGTCTTTACAAATAGTTAAAAACTCTTGTAAGCTAAACTCCTCTTCTTGAGCTTGCTCGTAACGCGTTTGATAATGTTGAAAAATACTCATAACGACCTCCAAAAGAACACAGTGCTATCCATAATTAAAAACTTGTAAAAATCATTACCTAACAACTTGTTAAGGTAAAGTAAAAACCACTTACTATATTTTAAGGTTAGTTGTTCTGGCTAATTTTGCTAAGAAATTTATAGAATTAAATTGTTATTTACTGGGAGAGTGCATTTACTACTTTTTATTTTAGGGAAGTTAGCGGATATTTTTACTGATAACTTGATATTGATGCTCAAATTCGAGCGTTTCCTTATGGATAAAAATAGCGGAATAACCATGATTTGATTGTTGCACTCTTTAACTGTACATAAATTTATACAGTCAGCTGCTAGCACTAGTATAGCCTTGTCAGGTGTATTCCATTTTTAGCAAGAGATCTTCGTACAACTTATGTTACAACCTCTTTTTAAGCCTTGTCCTAAGGGGACTTTCGCTTAGCTCATTTGCCCTTGATAATAGCTTTAAGACAAGAAATTGAATGAATGAGAGATAACAATGACTGATAGTAAAAACCCGTTAAAATTATGTGGTATTGAGTTTACTGAATATGCCACACCAGATTCAGACTTTATGGAAAAGGCTTTTTATGGTTTTGGTTTTTCAAAAACTAAAAAAATGAAAGGTCGAGATGTTGAATACTTTAATCAAAATGATATTCATTTTTTATTAAATAAAGAAAAAGCTGGTTTCTCTAAAGAATTTGCTAAAAGTCATGGTCCAGCCATATGTTCTATGGGATGGCGAGTTGAAGACGCTAACTTTGCTTTCAGTGAAGCCGTTAAGCGTGGGGCAAAGTCCGCAGAAAATGAACCAAACAAACTTCCATACCCTGCTATTTACGGTATTGGTGATAGTCTTATCTATTTCATCGAAAATTTTGCAAAAACAGGTGCTAACAAAGGCTTGATTTACGATACTGATTTTGAAGATATCGCAGAGCCTGTTTTAGTTGAAGATAAAGGCTTTTTAGCGGTAGACCATTTAACCAATAATGTTTATCAAGGCACTATGCATAAATGGGCTGACTTCTATAAAGACGTATTTGGTTTCACTGAAGTAAGATACTTTGACATTAAAGGTGTTAAAACTGCACTCGTTTCTTATGCGCTTGCATCACCTTGCGGTAATTTTTGTATTCCAATTAATGAAGGCAAAGGTAATACCGATAACCAAATTGATGAATACCTTAATGAATATAACGGTCCTGGCGTACAACATTTAGCTTTCATTACTGACGACTTAGTTGGGTCTCTTGATAAGTTAGACCGCTCAATTGTTGATACACTTAATATAGTACCAGAGTATTATGATGAAATTTTTGACCGCGTACCTTGGGTCAAAGAAGATAAAGAGCGTATTAAAGCACATCAAATACTTGTGGATAGCCAGAGTGAAGACTCTTATTTATTACAAATATTTACTAAGAACTTATTTGGTCCTATATTCATCGAAATGATTCAACGGGTAGACGATCAAGGTTTTGGCGAAGGTAACTTCTCAACCTTATTTAAATCTATTGAATTGAACCAAATGGAACGTGGCGTTTTATAACAAATAGCAGTTATTACCCCATAAAAAAGCCAAAAATCTTATCAAGTTTTTTGGCTTTTTTTATAACTGAGCTTTTTAATCAGTTGGTATTACTTTGAGGGAGTTCTTTATTTATTATTAGCTGATACATTCAAGTCTTTTAAAATACCATCATGTAAATTGTACACTAAGCCGTGAACGGTAATATCTTGATCTTTTTTCCAGGCGTTAACCAGGGTGGTGGTTTTACATATATTAGCGACTTGCTCTATAACATTGAGTTCACACAATAAGTTAATACGCTCTTTTTCATCGGTAAGCTGGTCCATTTCTTCTTTATGAAAACGGTAAACATCTTCTATGTGGCGTAACCAATTATCGATTAAACCATGACTTTCATTATCAAGGGCGGCCCCAACCCCCCCACAACCATAATGGCCACAGACAATAATATGCTCAACTTTTAATACATCGACTGCATATTGAATAACTGATAGGCAATTTAGGTCAGTATGAATAACTTGGTTAGCAATATTACGATGTACAAAAACCTCTCCTGGATCCATACCAAGAAGAGCGTTTGCAGGCACTCGAGAATCAGAGCAACCTATCCATAAATACTTTGGTGATTGCTGTTCAGATAAGCCTTTAAAAAAATCAGGGTTTTCTTTAGTTCTTTTTTCTGCCCATTGTTTGTTATTATCAAACAGGTGTTGGATTGCTGTCATAGGTCTAAGTCACATTGAGTAGTTAAATTTATGACATTTTATGTCATGAAAAAGGTAAGTAAAAGTAATTATTTGTAATCACGTGATGATTTCCCAATAAATAATAGAATGATAGAGATAACCCTAAAGGGTTATCTCGCATGATTTAAAATCACTTCAATCCTTTTAAATAGCTCCAGCATATTGAATTATTCACCTTGATTGGTAACTAGCATAGTATCTCTAGTGTAATAATGGTAGTGACTATCTCAAAGGCAAGCAACTATGGCAAGCGCATGTGCACTGCACATTCTAGTAAAAACTGAAACACAAGCCGCTGAGCTAAAAGCACAACTTGATAACGGAGCTAACTTTGCTGCACTTGCAAAAAAATACTCACTTTGCCTTTCAAAGAAAAAGGGTGGTGATTTGGGAGAGTTTCGTCGCGGACAAATGCTCAAAGCATTCGATGATGTTGTTTTTAAAAGACCAATATTAAAGGTGCATGGACCAAAAAAACAAAATTTGGTTATCACTTAATTAAAACGTTATATCGAAGTTAATAAAAGCATTACTTTAGATCTTGTTCCTGTTCTTTTTTGTCAAGCGCTTCATTTCGCTTCTTAATATTTGATAATTGCTCTGCTGTTAAATTGAATTTATGTGCGGATTTTTTAATTAATAAAATACCACCTACGATAATACCTATAGCAAGTGCTGTGATAATTAGGGCTGTTAATGACATAGAGGATAACTCGTCTTAGTAATCAAGAATAAAATACTAGCAAAAATAAAGCTATACAGGTAACTAATTCTATTATATAAATTGCTTTAGTCGTATCACAATAATAGAGAATTAAAATGCTCAGTCAATTATCGATAAAGCTCCTTATTCCTAATTTGGCAATTGGCCTCGTTTTCATAATCAGTCTTGCTTTAATTGGCGACTCAGTAAGTCATCTTACGCTTATCTTATTACTTCTCGCCTTAATTGGCTTACAGTGTATTGTGAGTTATTTATTTTTTACCAAAATGTTAACTGAGCGATTAAGTCGACTCAAAACGTATCTTGATATGGTGATCAGTACTGAAACTGCCCCATCAGAGCCTTTAAAAGACCTAGTTAATGATGACCTTGCTCAAGTGACTAATGAGTTGAGTGGCTTTGTTGTCGGTTTGGCTGATGTTGTGAGTGTTATTCGTCAAGAAGCTGAAAGTTTACGGCAAGGGTCTACTTCGCTGTCTTGTCAAATGACAGACTCAGTTAACCTGGTAGAAAATTCTACAGAACAAGTCACTCAAATGGCTGAATCTATTGAAGATGTGGTAAATACCTCTTCAAGCCTTTCACATAGCGCAGAACAAGTAAGTGAAACTACTAGCTCAGTGATGGATACTTTAGCTAAAGGAGTTAACTCCTCTAACACTAGCCAAGAAACAATTGAAGCTGTTGCCAATGAAGTTGATGAAATGGCTAAGGAGTTAACTTTATTACAAGAGGAAAGCGCACGTATAGGATCCGTGCTTGATGTTATAAAAGGTATTGCTGATCAAACTAATTTATTAGCGTTAAATGCAGCTATTGAAGCGGCGAGAGCAGGGGAGCAAGGCAGAGGTTTTGCCGTTGTTGCAGATGAAGTCAGAGCATTAGCTCATAGAACTCAACAATCAACGGTAGAAATACAATCTATGGTGGAAGGCTTACAAGCTAAAACAACTAATGCAGTTAATAGTATCACTCGAGGTCATAAACTAACTCAAGACTCTTTAAATTACTCTGCTGATGTCGTTATAGCGTTAGACAAAATCGGTTTAGCTTTTCAAGATGTCGATAATTTAACATCACAAATTGCCAGTGGTACTTTAGCGCAGCAAAGTGCCACTTCATCTATTAATGACAGTATCTTAGCTGTTGTATCGCTTAGTCATGATATCAATAATGGTCTAAATTCTGTTGCAGATCATACAGAACAGCAGCAACAAACGGCCCAAGCAGTAGAGAAAACGATTAATAGAATTTGTGTTTAGTATTTATTGTTAGTCTGAATTTAATGAAGTGAGCACTATTTACTGTTCACTTTCTTGATTACGTATTTTAGCTAACATTTGCAATTGCTTAGACTGTTCATGCAAGCTGCTACGCACTAACGTTTCTCGGTCTTCTTCACGAATAAAGTGAAATGTCACTTTATGGGTAAACTCTTCGTTTGTTGACTCCACCTCAATGACTTCTCCATAGCAATATATTGCACAATGACTTTCGATTAAGAATATTTTCAATTCAAGTAATTGGCCAACATTAAATGGTTTTTCTCCAATAAATTTAATGCCTCCTCCGCCAAACTTTATTCCTTGGTATCTATGCTGCACTTCATCTTGCTGACTAAGAATATAACCAATAAGTAAATCAATTTTTTGTGATTGTTGATTAAGGAAGCTTACTAGTTGGGAAGCGCTACCGCCTAAATTCTGTAATGAGCGTAAAGCTGATTGATCTATGGCGCTCATATCTGTAGCGAGTTTAAAAGGCATCGGCATGTTGGTCGTAAACTGTTCAAAACTCAGTCCTTGGCTATCATCAATAGCTATAATATTTACTGAGAAGTCCAGTTCAATGGCAAAAAACTCATGATACAGTGCTAATTTTTTATCGAGGGATAGAGAGCTCATCTTGTATATTTCCATGTAGAAGATAGTGTTTTATAAAGCAATAAATGTTTATTCGTTAATAAAGCAACAGACGCTATAATAAAAAGTGTAACGATAAATATCCCTGAGGCTATTTGTCTCAGACAATTTTAGTGATTGTGTTATGCTACAGAACATTCTAAATCAGTACCAGATAAAAGAATAATACCTCAATGTTTCAACCTATTAGTATCTTCATCGGGCTACGCTATAGCCGTAGTAAAAGCCATACAGGCTTTGTTTCGTTTATTACATTTTTTTCCACTGTTGGCATCCTATTAGGAGTTGCCTCACTCATCACTGTTGTTTCCGTGATGAATGGTTTTGAGGGCGAATTAAAAAAACGTATATTAGGTATTATTCCGCATGTCATTGTGAGCGACTTTACCAATAATGAGAGTAGTACTACGCAAGGCCCTCAATGGCCAAAACTACGTGAAGAGTTACTAAACAAACCCCACGTACTTAGCGTAACACCTTTTCTTGAAAGTGAGGCCTTGATCCAATCGTCAAAAGGACTTCAGGGGGTTTTAGTCCAAGGTATAGTGCCAACGCTAGAACAGAATAATATCATGAATACCCATATGGTTGCTGGTAGTATCGATATGCTCTCCACGCAAAGTTACTCAGTAGTTCTAGGGCAATCATTAGCGAATAAACTGCAAGTGACACTGGGTGATGAAGTTCGCTTGGTATTACCTAATAAAAGTGTCTTTACTCCCATGGGGCGTATTCCAGTACAACGCGTTTTTACCATAGTGGGAATTTTTCATATTGGTTCACAAGTTGATGATGCAATGGTTTATGTTGATAACCGTTATGGCGCCAAACTACTTAGACGAGCCGGTGATGGTATTGATAAATTACGACTTTATTTAGATGATGCATTTCATGCAAAAAAAGTCGTAGAAAGTCTTAAAAAAGATCAAGAAGCGAGTGAGAAAAGCCTTCACTCTGCAACCTTCAGTACTTGGAATGAAAGCCAAGGGGCACTGTTTTCAGCGGTAAAAATGGAAAAAAATATGATGTGGTTAATGTTAAGCTTAATCGTTGCGGTTGCTGCATTTAATATTGTCTCAGCCTTAGTGATGGTGGTTGTTGAAAAACAAGCCGAAATTGGAATATTGCAAACCTTAGGTTTAGCCCGAATTGATGTTATTAAAATATTTATCACTCAAGGTATGGTTAATGGTTTATGGGGAGTCAGTCTAGGTGGGCTGCTCGGCGTGATGTTGGCACTTAACTTGAACGAAATATTGTTAGTGGTAGGGGTCAACTTATTTGGTTTTGGTATGCAAGACTTACCCGTTAAACTGGAGTGGTTTGATGTGCTTACTATTATTTTATCTGCACTAGGTATGAGCTTTCTTGCTACCTTATATCCGGCGTATCAAGCGTCGACAACTCAGCCAGCTCAAGTATTAAGAAATGAATAAGGCCAAAATAATGAGTAAAGTATTACAGTGTTGTCAGTTATCTAAATCATACAAACAAGGTGACATTGAAACGAAGGTTTTAAATAACCTAGAGCTGAGTGTTGATAAAGGCGAGTTACTTGCTGTCGTCGGGAGTTCTGGCTGTGGAAAAAGTACCTTTTTACACCTTGCCGGAGCTTTAGACACACCGAGTTCAGGGCAAGTATTTATTAATGATATTGATATCCACCAATTATCAGACAAAGAACGAGCGAAGTTTAGAAACCAGCATATAGGCTTTATTTATCAATTCCACCATTTGATGATGGAATTCAGTGCTCAAGAAAATGTAGCAATGCCATTAATGATCAAAGGTGAAAAGCCAAAGAAAGCCTTATTAGCAGCTAAGGAAATGTTAGACCAAGTGGGGTTATCACATCGAATTGATTACCGACCTTCACAATTATCAGGGGGGGAGCGTCAACGTGTGGCTATTGCTCGGGCATTAGTGACTAAGCCCTCTTTGGTGTTGGCCGATGAACCTACTGGTAATCTAGATAGTGATACCGCAGAACAAATTTATCAATTAATTCGTCGTTTAAATAACACGGTACACACTAGCTTTGTCATTGTAACTCATGATCTTATATTAGCTAAGCGTATGGATAGGCAAGTAAAGTTAGTGCAAGGACAGTTGTTACCACTTACTGAGCCCAGACCTGAAGAGAAGCCTTCGACTTCGATTATAACCGACGACACCATTAACAGCGAAGATTGTGAACACCATGTTTAAACCTCTGAGTCTTTATTTAGGCTGGCGATATGTACGCAGTCGACACGGAAATGGCTTTTCAGCTTTTATCTCTGCTTCTTCTACCATTGGTATTGCTTTAGGTGTGACTGTTCTTATCGTTGTGCTGAGCGCTATGAATGGTTTTGAGCGAGAGTTATCTCAAAAACTTCTTTCTATAGTACCGCATGTTGAGCTTGTCAGTGTTAATGATCCGATAAAGGATTGGCCAGAAAGCATTAAAAAAGTACAAGCAGAAAATGCAGTTATAGCGGCTGCGCCAGTGATTAAAATGACAGGAATGTTACAGCATGGTTTAAAGTTAAAAGCAGTAGAAGTTCGTGGCGTAGATGCCGCATTGGAAATGCAAGTCTCGAGTATAGAGGATTATATTATTTCCGGTACCTGGCAGGGCTTAATGGCGACAAATCAAAATACCATAATAATTGGCAGTGGCGTGGCAAAGAAGCTTTCGGTAGAGCTCGGTGACAAAGTACAGCTATTATTACCCCCTCCAGCAGAAAATAATGATGTTAAACAGGTGTTTTCTGCACCGATTACACGCCATGTAAAAGTGGTCGGTATTTTCAAATTTGGCGGTACCATAGACGAAACGTTAGCTTATAGTCCACTTTCACTCGCTAGTGATGTGATGGGCTATAAAAATAATGAGACACAAAGTATACGCTTAAAAATTACCAATGTGTTCTCTGCCCCCAAAATTGCTAGACAAGTTGCCCATAATTTTGACCACTATGTCTATATTAATAACTGGACTCGTAGCCAGGGACACTTATTTAATGATATTCAATTGGTTCGTATGGTGATGTTTATCGTATTAGTATTAGTCATAGCGGTAGCAAGTTTTAATATCGTTTCAACGTTAATTATGGCGGTGAATGAAAAACAAGGCGATATCGCTATTTTAAAAACTATGGGAGCAAGCTCAAAAACCATCATGCTGGCCTTTATTGTTCAAGGCTTAGTTAACGGTGTGCTGGGAAGCTTCTTGGGCGCGTTGTTTGGTGTTTATTTAGCGTTAAATCTTACCGATATTGTTAGTGCGCTAGAGCAGCTAATAGGGACTACCTTTTTATCCGGCGATGTCTATTTTATTAACTACCTGCCGAGTGTTTTACATGCAAGTGATGTTTATGCGACAGTGATTACCGCACTTATAATGAGTTTTTTGGCAACTATATACCCAGCATGGCGAGCGACTAAAGTAGAGCCAGCACAAGTGTTAGGTCAGTTATAAATACCATGCGTTATTTTTCTTCTGAAAAAAAGACAAAAAAAAGCCCGCAAACTAAGTGCGGGCCAACTTAAATATCAAGTTGATATAAGGAAGTTAAATTCCAAGAAACATGTCAGAGAGAAAAGATAATTAATATCTATTCGAAGTAATCTAGTTAATGATAGCTCTTTGGGAGAAAGAGTAATAAATCATTGCGCTAACTCAGAAAACAAAGCTAGTCTAATCGCCTTTATTTATTCCAACAACCTAAAAAAAACATTACCTTTACATTAGAAAAACTAATGCGAAGGTGTTGCTATTTGTCTATGCTTTTTAAGTGAATTATTATTCATTTATTAAGTGTTGTGGCGCAGTTAAAGGGTTTTTAGCTGGTTTTTTTATTCAAGGCGAGGTGGGGCATGTCAGGTTGATTTAAACTGGTTTCGTTGTGTATTCATTATATAAACTTTATATTTCTTATTTATTCCTAAATATAACGGGATAGTTCAGGGGTAACAACTCAAGTAGTGTTTTTTAATTTACATTAAATGTGGAGGATTTAAAAATGAGAAGAGCATTGTTCTGTTTATACCCGCTCTACTTCAAGAAGAGGAGCGGATATAAACAAATTCTGTCTATATTAACTAAAATTAGCTTGAGCAAAATCCCAGTTAGCTAATGACCAAAAACCATTTAGGTAATCAGGTCTTACATTGCGGTAATCAATGTAATAAGCATGTTCCCACAAATCAACGGTAATCAGTGGCGTAACACCTTCGTCAGTTAATGGGGTTGCTGCGTTTGAAGTATTCACTATGGCTAAACTTCCATCAGCATTTTTAACTAACCAAGTCCAGCTAGAGCCAAAGTTGTTGATAGCACTATCAGTGAACTTAGCTTTAAATTCTGCAAAAGAACCAAAGTTACTAATGATTGCCGCTAATAAATCACCTGATGGTTCACCACCAGCATTTGGCGCTAAACTATTCCAATAAAAAGTATGATTCCATATTTGCGCAGCGTTATTAAAAATGCCAGCAGAAGACGTTTTCACTATTTCTTCTAAGCTTTTATTTTCAAATTCAGTGCCGCCAATTAATCCATTAAGCTTTACTACATAAGTATTATGATGTTTACCGTAATGAAATGATAATGTTTCTGCTGAAATATGTGGTTCTAACGCATTTTGCTCGTAAGGTAATGCAGGTAATTCAATGGACATTATGCTCTCCTAATTGTAATTTTTAATCAAAAATTGGTGTGTTTTCAGATAAACTTGAGTAAAATACTCAAGTATTATTCATATATAGGTATTGTAATGGTTATTTTCAAGGCTATATATTTTAAAATCAATAGCTAAGCTATTTATGATGATAGTACTTATTCTATTACCTTCAATTGAAAAGAGCTAAAAATAGTTGATAATTTATTTTTTATCTCCATATGACACTATAACAATAGAAAAGAATAGAATAAGTATTAATTAATAGAGGGTATTATGGATACAATTGAGCGCATTAAAGAACAAATTAGCGAAAATACAATCTTGCTATATATGAAAGGGTCTCCTAAATTACCAAGTTGTGGTTTCTCATCACAAGCATCACAAGCATTAATTTCTTGTGAAGAAAAATTTGCTTATGTTGATATTTTACAAAACCCTGATATTCGTTCAGAATTACCGAAATATGCTGACTGGCCAACCTTCCCACAATTATGGGTTGACGGTGAGTTAGTTGGTGGTTGTGACATTATTATGGAAATGTTTCAGCAAGGTGAATTACAAACCTTAGTAAAAGAAGCCGCTGCAAAAAGTGCTTCAAATGAAGATAATTCAGCAGGCGCATAATAATACCAAACGGATTAATAAGTCCAATTGGCATAATTGATATAGATTATCTGCCACAATGTTGTAAGCAGATACAGTAAACTTTTAACATAAATAAAAATGGAGCATAAAATGAGCGTATTAGTTGGTCGTCAAGCACCAGATTTCACTGCCGCAGCAGTATTAGGTACTGGTGAGATTGTAGATAGCTTTTCATTAAGTGAAGCAATTAAAGGTAAAACAGCCGTGGTATTTTTCTATCCACTAGATTTTACTTTTGTTTGTCCATCTGAGCTTTTAGCTTTTGATCACCGCATGGAAGATTTTAAAAGCCGTGGCGTAGAAGTAATTGGTGTTTCAATTGATTCACAATTCTCTCACAATGCATGGCGTAACACTCCAGTAAACGATGGTGGTATTGGTCCAGTTCAATACACTTTAGTTGCTGATACTAAGCATGAAATTTGTAAAGCTTACGATGTTGAACATCCAGAAGCTGGTGTAGCTTTCCGTGGTTCATTCTTAATTGATGAAGCGGGTACAGTTCGTCACCAAGTAGTAAATGATTTACCACTAGGTCGTGATGTTGATGAAATGTTACGCATGGTAGATGCATTACAATTCCACGAAGAACATGGCGAAGTTTGTCCAGCTGGTTGGAATAAAGGCGATAAAGGTATGACAGCGTCTCCAGAAGGTGTTGCTTCTTACCTTACTGACAATGCAGATAAGTTATAATTTTTTGCGAAACAATTCATTTGGTTATTTACATTAGTTAACTTAATGGATGAATATTGCAAAACAAAAAAAACCGCGAAAGCGGTTTTTTTATGTGTAAATTTTAGTATAGCTGTTGATATTTTACGTATTTTCTTCTTCATCAACTAATGGCCAACCACCTAAAGAGCGCCATTTATTGACGATATGACAAAATAACTCGGCAGTTTTTTCAGTATCATAAAGTGCGCTGTGTGCTTCATCATTATTGAAGTCAATTTTTGCAGCAATACAAGCCTTTGCTAAAACGGTTTGTCCTAATGCAAGACCTGCAAGGGTCGTGGTATCAAAACTAACAAAACTATGAAAAGGACTACGTTTAATTTTACAACGCTCAGTGGCGGCATTTAAAAAGCCTAAATCAAAGGCTGCATTATGCGCAACTATAATTGCACGTTGGCAACCTGCGGCTTTCATCTTTTTTCGAACCATTTTAAAGAGCGCTTTAAGTGCTTCATCTTCATCAACTGCACCACGTAACGGATTAGTCGGGTCTATTCCGGTGAACTCCAATGCTTTAGGCTCAAGATTGGCACCTTCGAAAGGCTCAATGTTAAATTGGATTGTTTCATCGATAGAGAAATCACCCGTGACTTCATCTAAATGTAATACTGAGGCAGCAAGTTCAAGTAAAGCATCGGTTTGACAATTAAAACCAGCGGTTTCTACATCAATTACAACGGGGAAATAGCCTCGAAATCTTTGAGCAAATTTGCTTTTAACTTTTTCAGTTTTAAGGGAGGTGTTTTGCTGGGTAGCTATAGGGCTTGATTCAGACATTGGTTACTAAGTTATCGAGGTTTTAAATAATGCTGATGATTATCGCAGAAAGTTTATTTAAAAACGACAGTAAGAGAGTATATAACTCATTAACTCTACTTTTTTTTCCTTAAAATCGATATTCTGCAGATAAAATGCTAAAGTTATCTTAGTTTAGGGCGATACCCTATATATCCCATACAGGCCGAAGAGAATAGTCCTGTTACTGCTATCGATATTGTGCAAAATTATGAAAAAAATAGTCGCATCAATGAGTACTTATTTTCTTATTCTAGCTAGCTTAAGCACTAGTTTGGCTGTAAGTGACGTAAACGCGGGTATACGTCAATATAGCGCAGATATTCATTCTTCTAAATGGCAGCTTTCAAATGACTCCCGCCTCCAGTGCACATTATCACATCAAATTCCTCGTTATGGCGAAGCGCGATTTTCAGCCAAAGCGAGCCGAAAACTTAATATGGAATTTGAACTTGATATGATGTTGTTACCAGATAACTATTCTTTAGCTGAAGTTCGCAGCGTTGCCCCTAATTGGCAACCAGGTATTGGTTCGCGTACATTAGCTAACATGAAGTTGCATAAGCAATTCAACCCTAGTTTACCTAAGAAAGTGGCTTGGACCATGCTAAGTGAATTAGAACAGGGTATGAGTCCTACTTTCTATTATAACGACTGGTATAGCGAGCAAGATAAAATATCTGTAGGTCTCTCTACTGCTCGCTTTAAAAGTGCCTACCGAGATTTTGTTGGCTGTGTTGGTAACTTATTAAACTACAGCTTTGATGACATCGCTTATACCGTACTTAATTATCAATCAAGTAGTGATAAATTCACTAAAGCATCACAAAGACGTATTGAAATGATCCGAGAATATTTAAGCTTAGATCCTGAGTTAGAATTAGTGTTAATTGATGCTTATTCCGACAGTTATGGTGGCCGTTGGTCTAACTTAAAATTATCAGAGCGCCGCGCTGAAAAAATAAGAGATTATTTTGTACAAAATGGTATTGAAGTTAGCCGGATCGAAGCAAAAGGTTATGGTGAAAAACGTCATATTTCTTCCAATGCGACGACATTGGGTAGAGGCAAAAACCGTCGAGTAGTTATTCAAATGCAAAAGCCTTGATTACTTTTTAGCTCTTTTGACAATAAAGGTAAGTAATCCTTGCAAGTAAGCTAATTAAAAGTGTAAAAAACTTATATAAAGTATTGAACAGGCCTGTAGATTCACAGTAATCTACAGGCCTGTTTTTGTCTGTATTCTTTTCGAGTACAGACTTTTAATTTTTAAGGGATAAATGTAATGAAACATTTTTCAAAACTATGCTTATTACTTGGCGCTTTTGCTGGGTCTATAGCACCGGTTTCATGGGCTGTTGAAAGTGAAACTAAACAACAGACCAAGGCATCTCAGCTAACTGATGCATATACTTATGCCAATTATGATCAGGTCAAAGCAACTCATGTATACCTTGATCTTGATGTCGATTTTAAAAACAAATCTTTATCTGGTTTTGTCGAGTTATCACTTAATTGGTTTACTGATCAGAACGCGCCATTAATTTTAGACACACGTGATCTTGTAATTCACTCTGCTATGGCAAAAAATAGCCAAGGGCAATGGGTTAAAGTAAGTTATGACTTAGCTAAGCGTGATGACGTATTAGGAAGTAAACTTACTATAGATACACCATTTAAAGCTAAAAAAGTGCGTGTTTATTATCATTCTACCGAGAAAGCTTCTGGTTTACAGTGGTTATCTGCGGAGCAAACAGCTGGTAAAGAAAAGCCATTCTTATTTAGTCAAAACCAAGCGATTCATGCTAGATCTTGGATCCCAATTCAAGATACACCGAGTGTTCGAGTCACTTATACGGCACGCATTACCACCGATAAAGACTTATTAGCAGTAATGAGTGCTAATAATGAACCAGGGACAGAGCGAGACGGAGATTACTTCTTCTCAATGCCACAAGCTATTCCTCCATACCTAATTGCTATAGGTGTAGGTGACCTTCAATTCAAAGCGATGAGCCATCAAACAGGTATATACGCGGAATCTTATATTTTAGATGCTGCCGTTGCTGAATTTGATGATACCCAAGCGATGATTGATAAAGCAGAAGAAATGTATGGTAAATATCGCTGGGGCCGTTATGACTTATTAATGTTACCACCAAGCTTTCCTTTTGGTGGCATGGAAAACCCTCGTCTTTCATTCATTACACCTACCGTAGTTGCTGGTGATAAAAGCTTAGTAAACTTAATTGCACACGAACTTGCTCACTCTTGGTCAGGAAATTTAGTGACCAACGAAAGTTGGCGTGATCTTTGGTTGAACGAAGGTTTTACCAGCTATGTTGAAAACCGTATTATGGAAGCTGTTTTTGGTACTAAAAGAGCGGTAATGGAACAAGCCCTTGGCGCACAAGATTTAAATGCTGAGCTTAAAGAGCTTGATACTGGTGATACCAAACTTTACATAGATTTGAAAGGCCGTGATCCTGATGATGCTTTTTCTGGTGTACCTTATGTTAAAGGTCAATTGTTCTTAATGTTTCTAGAAGATAAATTTGGTCGTGAGCGTTTTGATGCATTTGTATTAGAATATTTTGATAGCCATGCATTTGAAAGCTTAGGTACAGATAACTTTGTTAAATATTTGAAAGCTAATTTAACTGATAAGTTCCCAAATATTGTCAGTGATAGTGAAATCAATGAGTGGATTTTCAATGCCGGTCTACCAAGTTATGCGCCGCAACCTACTTCTAATGCCTTTACAGCCATTGATAAGCAAATTAACCAACTTTCAACGGGTGAGTTGTCATTAGCGCAATTGCCTACAGCTCAGTGGACATTACATGAGTGGTTGCACTTCATTAATAACTTACCTTTAGATACTAGTCTAGAGCGTATGACTAGCTTAGATAATGAATTTAACCTAACGAAGAGCACTAATGCAGAGATTACTCATGCGTGGTACTTGTTATCAGTTCGTGTGGGTTACAAAGAAGTTTATCCTGCAATGGCTAAATACCTGAAAAGCATTGGTCGTCGTAAGTTGATAGTGCCTTTATACAAAGAACTTGCCAAAAATGCAGAGAGTAAAGCATGGGCAATTGAGGTCTATAAGCAAGCTCGACCAGGTTATCATGGCCTAGCTCAAGGTACCGTAGATGGTGTCTTGAAGTAAGAAAATAATATTACGAAAATAAAAAAAGGGGCTTGATGTGATAACATCAAGCCCCTTTTTTATTTATATTTCATTGAATATTAGACTGTTATCGAAAGCTGAAATCTCTCCAGTCTCTACTTTACATAGGCCTAACTTTTACTTTCAATAATGATGTCAACTTGACGTTTTTTATTTTGCTGGGAAATTACAACGCGCATCATTTCTTCACCTTGAGTGTATTGCAGGGTCAATCTGTTACGTTTACGCTCTTTTGAATCAGCGGCACCAAAAGCTTGTTGATAAAAGTTGATAACTTGAGCTTCGCTAGATTGAGTAAAGTAATTAACAACAGCAGGAAGTTTGTCAGTAAATTCTGCAAAAATCAGGGCATCTTTCAATATGGGTATATCAATAGCACCATTGCTAATGACTACACTTTCCTCTTTCTGCGCTTCAGTCGCAATCTCTTCAATAGCGGCCTTAGCAATAATGGGCTCAACGGTCACAGGGGCTTGAGTCGCTTGTTCTTCAATGTCTTCAGTTGATGAACAAGCACTCACTGCAACGGCTACTATACTAAGTAATGCAAAATGCTTAACAGCTTGTTTTACTCTCATTTAAGTCACTTCCATTCTCGTTTAAGTATTTTATATAATTTTAAATATATACGATCTTTAATAGTAACGCGATAACAGCACAATAAATAGCATGAAAAAGAACATAAAGCGGCTATTAATTAATGTCTATGGTGCTTGTTACACTTTGTCTTGGTAGTGCTCTACCCACAAAGCAGTAGCACCACAAATAGCAACGGGCATTACCACCAGATTTATTATGGGAATCATAGAAAACAAGGCGACAGTGATACCAAAGCTATAACTCATGCCCTGATTTTGTTTGAGTATTGCTTTCATCTTAGAGAAGGGGATTTTATGGTTATCAAAAGGATAATCTTTATATTGTATTGCCATCATCCAAGCAATAAATAAAAACCAAAAGATTTGACCAAAAATAGGAAGAACACACAATATGATGAAAAAACCAATCGCACGAGGTACATAATAACTAAGCTTTTTCCATTCTCTGCTTAAGGTTCTAGGAACATCTTTAACTATATCAAATACCTCTCCTTTAGGAGTAGGTTTCCCAGATAAAATAGCTTCCATTTTCTCGGATAGTAGTCCATTAAAGGGCGCGGCCAACCAATTAGCCACGGTACTAAATAGAAAGGAAAATATAACTAAAATTGAAATCACCGCTAAGGGCCATAATATAACGCTTAACCAATCAAGCCAACTTGGTAGCCAAGCCATAATGCTAACCATGTAGTTACTCAATTCTAAATAAACATAACTAAAAGCAATGCTAAATAGCAATACATTGATTAGTAGGGGGATAAATACAAATCGGCGAATGCCTTTTTGCTTTATCAGACTAAATCCCTTAAAGAAATAGCTAGCGCCACTGTGAGCAACCGGCGCATGCGCTGCTTGTTTAGGTGAATGTGACATAAGGTGAGTATTCCTACGGGTAAGTGACTGATATTATTAGTCAGAGTATATACCTGTTATCATTCAAAGTGCAGGATTTCAGTAGAAATTAAGGTATCTTGAAGCAAGGAGAATAATTAAATCATTATCATTCGATGCTTTGAATATTTATCGCTCTATAAAGGCATCTTAAACACGTCGATAAAGTGCTTTATCAAGATCACTTCATCACAACATCTTGACTTGAAATAGCTCAAACACCGTAAAACATGCATATTAATTGGTAAAGCGAATAATAGTTTATTTCCTCATTTTACCACATTAACTTGTTACAAATCCCTCTTCATTCTGATAAAGTTTATTGTTATTATATAGCGAAATAATCGCATAAAAACAGAAATAAAGAGAGTAATAGGCTCGAAAATGGAAGATAACTTCAGAAACGTCTTAATTGTACTTAGTGCCATTGCCATCACTGCCATATTCATTCATGGGGTATGGACAATTAGAAAACAAAAAAATCCATATAAATTAAAAGCATCGAAAGAAAAAACCGACCCTATTACCCGAGACTTTGATCGTAAAGGCTTTGACCAAGATGGTGTTGGACAAGTAAAAATAAAGCCTAGTAAGCAAAGTGATCAGGATAACATTGAAAATAAAGCGGTTGAAGAACATGTTTTGAATGAAGGGATCCAGTTACCGAATGACTTATCTAAAAGCCAAATTTTAATAAAAAAAGATGTTTTAGGCAGTCTTACTTCTCAATCAAAGGAAGATCGCGCTGTGGAACTTGATAATAATTCAATTCAGCCATTAGATAACAGTCTAGAAGATGATTGGTTCAAAGAAGAAACGAAGCAAGATAATAAAGAGCAAATCAGAAGCGATGAGTTAGGGGACTCGATACAAGCGGTTAATCAAGGCGTTAATAAAAAGGCTAAAAAAGTCCCACCTAAGGTTCATGTTGAGCCATTGTACGAACAACCTGTTACGCAGGCTAAACCGACGCGTGCGCCTATCAATAAAATGAGCAATAGTTCAGCAAAAGACAACGTTAAACGTGACCAAATAGAAATAGATTTTGACCATCAGGTAAGTGAAGACGTGCCGGATGAAGTGTTAAAACCAGAAAAAGCGATAGAGCCAGAGAAACCTAACACCCAATTAGAGCCCCAGGTGATTATTTTATCAGTTGTTATGCCTGCTAATCAGCAAATTTTTGGTGCCGCATTATTACCAAGTTTACTCACCCTTGGCTTAAAGTACGGTGAAATGAATATTTTCCATCGCCATGAAGATAATGCGGGTAACGGAAAAGTCACTTTTAGTTTAGCTAATATTATGAACCCAGGCTCATTTGATTTAGATACAATGGAAACATTTGCTACTCGAGGTGTTAGCTTATTTATGACTTTACCTAATGCAGGTGACTGTTTCTCTGTATTTGAACAAATGCTTAATGCGGCAAAGCAGTTAGCGCAAGAGTTCAATGCACAAGTTCTGGATGATAAACGCAATGTCTTGACTAAACAAACTGAGCAACACTATCTTAGTAAAATAAGAGAGTTTGACCGTAAAAGCCGTATAGGACACTTGGAGTAAGTACTCATTAGTATTACTTAATACAAATTAATGCACCGGGTCTTAGGTGTAATAAAGAAAATAACAGCGGGCTTTTGCCCGCTTTTATTTTCTTAAAAACATTCTCTACTTTAGAAACATTCCCCTATTTGTCCCATCTTATTGTTCAGCACTAAAATAGGTGGACGAATTCAAATTATTAAACTTTAGTGAATCATTTTATGTCAAATGTTGAAGATAAAATCAGCCATTTAAAACAACAAATCAATCAATATAATCATGAATATTATGTCATAGATAAACCAAGCGTACCTGATGCAGAGTATGACCGATTAATGATTGCCTTAATCGAGTTAGAAACGAATAATCCTGAGCTTAAGTCAATTGACTCACCGAGCCAGAAAGTCGGTGGACAGGCATTAAAGTCATTTACCCAAGTCACTCATCAACTGCCAATGCTCTCCCTTGATAATGTATTCTCGCTAGAAGATTTTCATGCTTTTGTTAAACGTGTCAAAGATAGGCTAAACAATAATCAAACGTTAGCTTTTTGTGCGGAGCCAAAGCTCGATGGTTTAGCAGTAAGTTTACGCTATGAAGAAGGCCAGTTAGTGCAAGCAGCTACCCGTGGTGATGGTAAGGTAGGTGAAAATATAACCATTAACATACGAACGATAAAATCAATTCCGCTAAAATTGATGGGAACTCCAGGTAAAGACTTTCCTAAGATAGTTGAAGTCAGAGGTGAAGTTTTTATGCCTAAGACAAGCTTCGACGCGTTAAATACAATGGCCAAAAAGCGCGGTGAAAAAGGTTTTGCTAATCCACGTAATGCAGCAGCGGGAAGCTTAAGACAACTTGACTCTAAAATTACTGCAAAGCGTAATTTAGCCTTTTACGCCTATAGTTTAGGTTTTGTTGGTGAGTACTCTATTGCAACGAATGAAAGCACAGACTTAACCAATGATTATTTTGCCAACTCTCATCACCAAAGACTTTGTCAGCTTAAAAACCTAGGCTTACCTATGTGCCCCGAAGTACGCTTACTCGATACTGAACAAGCTTGTGATGAATTCTATCAAGACATTTTAGCTAAACGCAGTGGTTTGAGTTATGAAATAGACGGTACAGTATTAAAGGTTGATGATATATCACTGCAAAAACGTTTGGGCTTTGTTGCACGAGCTCCGCGTTGGGCTATTGCTTATAAATTCCCAGCAGAAGAAGAGTTAACGACTGTTGAAGGTGTTGAGTTTCAAGTGGGGCGTACCGGTGCTATTACCCCCGTGGCACGATTAAAACCCATTTTTGTCGGCGGTGTGACTGTATCTAATGCCACCTTACATAACCAAGATGAAATTAACCGCTTAGGTCTTAAAGTAAATGATATTGTTGTTATTCGTCGTGCAGGCGATGTCATTCCGCAAATTGTCAGCGTAGTCATCGATAAGCGACCTGATAATGCTCTTGATGTTACCTTCCCAAATACTTGTCCAGTGTGCGATTCTGCCGTAGCTAAACCTGAAGGGGAGGCCGTACTGAGATGTACTGCCGGATTATTTTGTGCGGCCCAAAGAAAAGAAGCGATTAAGCACTTTGCCTCACGAAAGGCACATGATGTTGATGGTTTAGGTGACAAACTTGTTGAGCAATTGGTTGACGAAAAGCTGATTAATACACCTGCCGATTTGTTTAAACTGACTGAAATTCAAGTGAGTACCATTGATCGTATGGGGAAAAAGTCAGCGACAAACTTAATTAATGGGCTTGAAGCGGCTAAAAGTACAACACTTGCTAAATTTATTTATGGCTTAGGTATACGTGAAGTAGGGGAGGCAACAGCGTCTAATCTAGCTAATCATTTTTATACTTTAGCGGCAATTGAATGTGCTTCTCTAGATGCATTACAAAAAGTATCCGATGTCGGTGAGGTTGTAGCCAGAAATATAGTTAATTTTTTCAAAGAAGAGCATAATTTAGCGATTGTTGCAGGTTTAAGTGAAGTCATGAATTGGCCAACAATTGAAATAAAATCAGCAGATGAGCTACCTCTTGCAGAGCAGATTTTTGTAGTAACTGGCACGTTAACTCAAATGGGAAGAGCTGAAGCTAAAACGGCTTTACAATCTTTAGGGGCTAAAGTCTCGGGTAGTGTTTCAAAGAATACTCACTTTGTTGTTGCAGGAGATAAAGCGGGATCTAAGTTGACGAAAGCGCAAGACTTAGGCATAAGTGTGCTTACTGAGGATGACCTAGTAGCACTACTAACTAAACATGGTGTAACATTTTGATTTCAGTTATTCTGGAGTTATTTACTGATTTAGGTCATTGGTTTCGACCTTACCAATACCAATCTTCTTTAGCTATTATTGCTACGGTATTAGTCATTTTCGGTAACGACATAAATAGCGTAATAAAAAGGCTTGTTGCAAAGCAGCACTTTATCGTTCGGACATTGGCATTTGTTGTGGTTTGTGCATTTGGTTATGGGTTATTAACGGTTTGGCTGACAAGCCTACTTGCACAACAACTCGCTAGAATACCCAACTTGTATTTAGTCCCGGTAGTATTTACGATATTTTTCACTTTAGGCATGTACGCGCAAAAGCAGCGTCATATTTAATATTTTCTCTGATAGCAGTATTTGTTGCCACCAAGCAACAAATACTGTGAATGAAAACAATTTTTTCTGAGTTATTTTGCCGTTAATCGCCAAAAAGAAAAGCCAGCAACAAAAAATAATATCATCGGATAAAAAGCATGACTTGCTACCGCTAGTGGTGATATATGCAACGTTGCTCCAAGTAAAAGGGCTTGTGCACCATAGGGTAATATACCTTGGTTTATACAGGCAAAAACATCGAGCAAACTGGCTGACTCAGCAGGTAGTAACTCACCATCTTCAGCAAGGTTTTTCGCCGTATCTCCGGTTACAATAATTGATACAGTGTTATTCGCGGTAAAAAAGTTACAGACAAAGGCAAGCCCTGCAATACCAATCCCAGCAGCACGTTTCTTATTATTAGGCGTTAGCTTTCTTGCTAGCTTCTCAATTAGGCTAGTTAATGCCGATAAGCCACCTTGTTGACGTACTAATTCACTTAAACCGCCAATAAATAAAGATAATATAAAGATGTCTTGCATACTGGAAAATCCAGCGGTGATATCTTTTATCCAAGCCGATAATTGATAGCCATTGCTTAGCATGCCAATTGCGGCAGCTAATAATATACCTAAGGTTAACACGACAAATACATTCACACCCATCAAGGCTAAAATTAGAATCACCATATAAGGAATTAAGCCAACGATAGCAGCATCACCAGCTAATTCATGGTTAACTTCGCCACCTAATACTGTAAAAATGACTAAGCATACTAGCGCAGCAGGCACAGCAAATTTAAAGTTAACCCTAAACTTATCTTTCATGTGTGCGCCTTGACTACGTGTTGAAGCGATAGTGGTATCTGAAATGATAGATAAATTATCACCAAAAATGGCGCCAGATACCAAACAACCAGCGACTAACGCTGCATCTAAATTGGCGGTTTCAATAAATCCTAGTGCTACAGGGGCTATCGCTGCAATCGTGCCCATGGATGTACCCATAGCGGTAGATAAGAACGCTGCTACGAGAAATAACCCTGGCAGTAATAAGTAATCAGGAAATATAGCTAAGCCTAATTGCACACTTGCATCAACACTACCAGTGGACTTGGCAACCACAGCAAAAGCACCAGCAAGTAAATATATAATACACATGGTTGTTATATTGTTATGGCCCGCCCCACTAATAAACTGAGCGACTTGTTTTTCAATTGGACTGTTTGATAACAGTTTCCCCAAAGCTATTGAGGTGATAATTGCGGGGATAATAGCAATACTTGCAGGGAGTTGATAAAAAGCAAAATCCACACCTTGCAATGTTAAGACAATACCAGTACCCAGAAATAATCCTAAAAAAATGGCAAAAGGAAGTAGGGCTAATAAATTGTCTTTAGGGGCTTCTTGATTGGTCATAACAGCACAACATATAATAATTTTGTTACGGTATTATAAAAGTAAAATCTGAACTGTCAATATAGATGTTTAGATGGCCAAATGAAGGTGTTCATTTGTTTGGGGAGAAACAGACTGAAGACCGCGGTATAAAGTCTGTTTAAATTGCTAAGTAACTTTTTAAGCCGAGGCAGCTTAATAATTCATTCAGGTAAACTAATTTACAGTTTTTGTTTGTTCATCAGCCCAAGCAACGGCTTGATTGTAATGCTCGATCACTTTATCTTTATCTAGTTTCAATTTATCCATGACCACAGTCGTTTTATCCCACTGTGCTTGTTCGATAAATTCAACAAGTTTGATCAACGCAGCCATCACACCCTTTTTAGTTAGCAAAGGGTCTTTGATATCTTCTGACAAAGGTAATTTCTCTAAGATAATAGACATCTCCTCATCTAAAATAGCGTCAATCATTGATAGGAGTCCACTCAAAAACGCAATAGATACATCAAGTTGTGAATGAATTTCATGTGCAACCAACTCACAAAATTTTGCTCTTGTCATCGCCATATTAATTAGCTCAGACGGTTTGTCAGGATTTGCGGTAATAGCAAACATTAATCCGATAAAACGCTTTAATTCACCAGAGCCTAAAATAACTAAAGCTTGCTTAATGGTTGATATTTCGTTACGTCGCTTAAAAATTGCTGAGTTTGCATAACGCAATAGCTTATAAGAGAGAGAGACATCTCGCTCAAAAACACTCGTGACACTATTTAAATCAAGATCTGTTTTTGATGTTTCATAAAGGAGTTCCGCCATGGCCATTTGTGATGGTGACAAGCTTTTTGTTTTTATCATTTCTGGTTTTGCGAAAAAATAACCTTGAAAATAATCAAAGCCAAGATGTAGCATCTGATTATATTCATCATAAGTTTCAACTTTCTCTGCCAACATCTTAATATGTGGGTGATCTTTAATCGCGGTAAGAACTTCTTTGATTTCCTCAACACCAGTTTGCTGAATATCTATCTTAATAATTTTTATATAAGGATAAAAATGTGCCCAAACATTCTGATGTTCATAATCATCTAGTGCAAGGGTATAGCCTTTTGCATGTAAATTTTTACATAGGCCTAATAGTTTCTTACCAGGCTTTATCGTTTCAAGAATTTCGATAACGACTTCATCTGAGGTAAGCATTTCAGGATAACCTTGGCTTAACGTATCAAGGGTAAAATTTATAAAGGCTGGTTTGTTACCGGTAAATTCACTCATACCCATATTAAACTGGCTAGCTTCAATCATCTTAGTTGTTGCTTCATCGCCATCTATATTAGGAAAGACATTATCTATGCTGTCACGAAAAAGTAATTCATAAGCAAAAAGATTTTTACTTTTATCTAAAATTGGTTGTCTTGCTGCGTAAAAATTCATAAATGTTATTAATTAGCTCAGGATATTTAGGATAACTACTATTAAATATATGATATAGCCGTTAATTTTGCATTAGTTATTTGAACTTGCTTGTCCATTTATCAAAAAATTATCATCTTATAGCCTTCATATTTACTTAATATTAACGTTGGCGATATTTTGTGGGTACAATGACTTTCTTCACTAAGGTTTCTTTGTTTGAGTAATTTTGCTAATTTAGCGCCCTTAACTAATCACTAGTACATAAAAAGCAGGTAATTACTTTGGCCATCGGTACCTTAATTTCGTTAACTCTCTATTTTATAGTCATGCTATTAATTGGCTTATATGCCTATAAAAAATCAACCAGTGATGTTGCTGGTTACATGTTAGGTGGTCGAAGCTTATCACCCAGTGTTGCTGCATTATCTGCAGGCGCTTCTGATATGAGTGGCTGGATGTTAATGGGATTACCAGGGGCTATGTACATCAGTGGTATAAGTAGTCTTTGGATAGCTATAGGCCTAGTTCTTGGGGCATTTGTTAACTATTTAGTTGTTGCGCCACGCCTTAGAACCTATACCGAAATTGCTAATGACTCGATAACATTGCCGGACTTTTTTGAAAATCGATTTAACGATAAATCACGCTTATTAAGAATTGTATCATCGTTAGTTATTGTGGTGTTTTTCACTCTTTATACTTCCAGTGGCATTGTTGCTGGTGGTAAGTTATTTGAAAGCTCTTTTGGTTTAAATTATGAGGTTGGTTTATATGTTACTGCAGGTGTTGTCGTCGCATATACCTTATTCGGTGGGTTTTTAGCCGTTAGCTTAACTGATTTCGTGCAAGGCTGTATCATGTTTGTAGCTTTAGTTTTAGTACCTATTGTCGCGATAAGTGAAGTCGGTGGTATCGCTGAAATGCAAAGCAGCATCGAAACGATTAATCCAGAATTATTAAATATATTTAGTGGCGTCAGTGCAATCGGTATCATTTCTGCAATGGCATGGGGCTTAGGGTATTTTGGCCAGCCACATATCATTGTTCGCTTTATGGCAATCCGTAGTGTTAAGGATATGCCAACCGCACGTCGTATTGGCATGAGCTGGATGATAGTCTCTATTATTGGCGCTATGGCAACAGGTTTTGCTGGTATTGCTTATGTGTCTAAAACAGGCATGAAGTTAGATGATGCAGAAACTATTTTTATCGTATTATCGCAACTATTATTTAGCCCATTAATTGCAGGCTTTTTACTTGCTGCTATTTTAGCGGCAATCATGAGTACAATCTCCTCTCAACTATTAGTAACATCAAGTTCACTTACCGGCGACTTTTACCAAGCGTTTTTACATAAAGATGCCTCGGAAAAACAACTAGTCTTAGTTGGGCGTATTTCAGTATTTATTGTTGCTTTAGTTGCCATTTATTTAGCCTATGACCGTAATAGCAGTATATTAAGTCTAGTAAGCAATGCTTGGGCTGGTTTTGGTGCAGCTTTTGGTCCTGTAGTTATTGGCTGTTTGTATTGGAAGGGAATGACTCGAAATGGCGCATTAGCAGGTATAATAAGTGGCGCAATAACCGTACTTATTTGGATTTACGCACCTATCACCATTGGTGGACAGGCGCTTAGTGCACTTATGTATGAAATAGTGCCAGGTTTTATCGTTTGTTCTATGGCTATTTATATTGTAAGTAAACTATCACCTCCGGTTGAAGAGAGTATCTGTAATAAATTTGATGAGATGTTAACCCATCATCAGTAAATTGCAGCCTTGCAAGTGAATATATAAAAGCTAGTAATTAAAAGTTACTAGCTTTTTTATTGATTAAAGTACAGGAGTTGAGCTTTAATTGATGATTGTTCGAGAAGGACAATGGATAAGGTTAAATCATAATTTCAAGTTGTCCACTTTAGAGCTTTTATGCTAGAATCGCGCTAATTTTAAACCTTCGATTAATTTGGTTTACTTTACAATAAAGTTTACAAGTTATTAATCATTAAAAAGACATTAAAGTCTGGAGTTTATATACCCATGAGTTTTGATACTATTGAACAACGTGTAAGTTATGGCGTAGGTCGTCAATTAGGTGACCAACTTCGCAACAACCCTTTTAAAGAATTTGACATTACTGCTGTACAAGCGGGTATTGCAGATGCCCTTGCTGATGCAGCTAGCCAAGTTTCAGATGAAGACCTAAACGAAGCGTTTGGTGTTGTTTCTAAGAAATTACAAGAATTAGAGCAAGCGGCTGCTAAAGAAGCATCTGCTGAAGGCGAGAAGTTTTTAGCTGACAATGCTAAGCGTGAAGAAGTTACTGTTACTGAGTCTGGTTTACAGTACGAAGTAATTACTACAGGTGAAGGCGAAAAGCCATCAGCTGAAAGTACTGTATCTGTACATTACCACGGTACATTCGCTAACGGTGATGTTTTTGATAGTTCAGTAGAACGTGGTCAACCGGCTGAGTTCCCAGTTAATGGCGTTATTGCTGGTTGGACTGAAGCATTACAACTTATGACTGAAGGTTCAAAGTGGAAGTTAACTATTCCTTACGACCTAGCTTACGGCGAACGTGGTTCACAAGGTGCTATTCCTCCTTATGCTACGTTAGTATTTGATGTTGAATTATTAAGCATCAAATAATTATCGTATTATAATGAAAGCCCTCAATTGAGGGCTTTTTTTTAAGCTAAAACCAATAGAAAGAATGTGATGATTAAAATAAAATTAGAACAGCTTTTTAAAAACTATCAAAATGCATTTTTACATTGTGATATTGATGGGGTGAGCACTTGTTATCACTTACCATGCACACTAAATACACCTGATAAACTAGTATTACTGTCAAACCAGTATGATTGTCAGCAAGAGTTTGGCGCCATTTTCACCCAACTTAGAGAAGCAAGTACCAGTGATATAGTCGCGAAAAAAGCATCTTTTTCACAAATGGGTGAACAGTTATATTTAGTGTGCATAGATTGGGATTTTATTGATGGTCAGGGTCAAGTCTTTGCAGACTTCACTGCCATATACCATGTGTTAGATACAGGTGATGCATTGAAAATAGTTAATGTGGTCTCTCATGAACTTGAGAGTTCTTTAACGTTAACAACGTCACTTACCTGGTAAGCAATATTTTTGTTAATACTTATCTATAAGTTATTTAGGTATAAGTATTTTAAGCGGTTATCCGCGATTTAATTAAGAATAATAGAGAACAATATGAAAGTAAAAGTAGCTATTTTAGGTTGCAGCGGCCGTATGGGGCGTAACTTAATTCAGGCAGCTCATGAGCATGCTAGTATTGAGTTAGTTGGTGGTAGTGTACGAGCTAGCTCTTCTTTTGTTGATTTTGATTTAGGTGAATTATCGGGTATCGGTGCTATTGGCATTAAAACATCGACCGAATTATCTCAATTGGTTGATGCGGACGTTTTTATCGATTTTACCTCAATAGAAACAACCTTAGAGAATGTTGTTTGGTGTAATGAAAATAATAAATCTTTAGTGATTGGTACTACTGGATTCTCAGACGAACAAGTTCAAGTCATTGAGCAAGCGGGAAAAACTATGCCTGTGATCTTAGCGCCTAATACCAGTGTTGGCGTTAATTTAATGTTTAAGTTATTACAAGTTACCGCAAAAGCAATTGGCGACTATACTGATATAGAAATTTTTGAGGCGCATCACAGATTCAAAAAAGATGCTCCATCTGGAACGGCTGTCAAAATAGGGCAAGTTATTGCTGATACGCTGGGACGCGACTTAAATAAAGTCGCTGTTTACGGTCGTGAAGGCATAACCGAGGAGCGTAGTAGAGAAACCATTGGTTTTGCTACGGTTAGAGCTGGAGATATTGTTGGCGAGCATACAGCAATATTTGCTGATCTAGGTGAACGTCTTGAAATCACTCATAAAGCTAGCTCCCGTATGACTTTTGCGCTTGGGGCTATGCGTGCTGCATTTTGGCTAAAAGATGCTGATGCAGGATTTTATGATATGCAAGATGTTCTTGGTCTAAAAGATTAAATTTATACCTAGGCATTTGCAAAAAATAACAAGAGTTAACTAGTCTTTTTGGCCATTTGGTCAAGAAAATTCGATTAAGGTTAGAAAAGACTATGTTTTTACATTTTATTACTAGACGAAAGCGCTGCACAAGCGTAAAATAAGTGGATTTTGTCAAAAATTTAACTAAAAAGTTGTTTTTTGTCATCTAAATTGTACAGGAAGTACAGTATTAGCAAATGCATGGAGCACCTTGCTGTTATGCGCGTTTACGTTTATTTCTTCTTTGGAGGTTACATTGGCTACATCTGCTATTTTAGTGCTTGAAGACGGCACTGTTTTTAAAGGCACCGCAATTGGTGCACAAGGGTCGGCTGTTGGTGAGGTGGTATTTAACACATCAATGACAGGTTATCAGGAAATTCTTACCGATCCATCTTATGCAGAGCAGATTATTACCCTGACTTACCCGCATATAGGTAATACTGGTACTAATAGCGAAGATAAAGAGTCGAACAGCATTGTTGCTAAAGGCCTTGTTATTCGTGATTTGCCACTACTTGCTAGTAACTTTCGAAATGAACAGACTTTAAGTGATTACCTAATCGACCATAATATTTTAGGTATTGCGGATATTGATACACGTAAGTTAACAAGAATTTTACGTGAAAAGGGTGCTCAAAACGGTTGTATCTTAACACTTGATGATGTTAATGATGAAAGCCAACAAGCCAGTGCGCTTACTCAAGCTAAAGCATTCCCTGGCCTTAAAGGCATGGACCTAGCTAAAGTTGTTTCTACTAAAGAGCAATATGAGTGGACAGATGGTAGCTGGACTCTTGATATTAGCAACGGCGATAACACGGGTACAGGTTTTACTAAACCTGATAGCTTTGATTTCCATGTTGTTGCTTATGACTTTGGTGCTAAACACAACATCTTACGTATGTTAGTTGACCGTGGTTGTAAACTAACTGTAGTCCCAGCAGAAACATCAGCAGCTGATGTACTTGCGATGAACCCTGATGGCATTTTCTTATCAAATGGTCCTGGCGATCCAGAACCGTGTGATTACGCTATCACGGCAATTAAAGAATTCTTAACAACAGATATCCCTGTATTTGGTATTTGTTTAGGCCACCAGTTGCTAGGTTTAGCAAGTGGCGCCAAAACAGTAAAAATGAAGTTTGGTCATCATGGTGCTAACCACCCGGTGAAAGACTTTGCTCGTGATGTTGTGATGATAACTTCACAAAATCACGGCTTTGCTGTTGATGAAGCTAACCTACCAAGTAACTTAACAGTTACCCATAAGTCACTATTTGATGATTCTTTACAAGGTATCCATCGTACTGATAAACCAGCGTTTAGCTTCCAAGGTCAT
>Ga0209396_1000466_pt1 | contig 48218 bp, 42 predicted proteins | sample GOMGulsemesocosm_6_FD_184638 | JGI IMG/M metagenome (GOLD analysis project Ga0209396, IMG submission 184638) | Methane-oxidizing microbial communities from mesocosms in the Gulf of Mexico - GOM8C Gulf of Mexico (SPAdes) (version 2) | ecosystem: Environmental > Aquatic > Marine > Cold seeps...
TGACGACAATAGCACTGTGGAACCACCTGAACCCATCCCGAACTCAGAAGTGAAACGCAGTAGCGCCGATGGTAGTGTGGGGTTTCCCCATGTGAGAGTAGGTCATCGTCAAGCTCTTATTCTAAAAGTCCCCAATAGATTCTCTTAAGAGATGTCTGTTGGGGATTTTTTTTATTAAATTGAAACAAGATAAAATAGCTAATTAAAATCAAAGCTATCTAAGTATTTGCTAAAAGAATGCAGCCTCATCGAAAGATTAGAGTGCAATGAGACAATCTAAAGCATCAAGATTTGTTTGACGACAATAGCACTGTGGAACCACCTGAACCCATCTCGAACTCAGAAGTGAAACGCAGTAGCGCCGATGGTAGTGTGGGGTTTCCCCATGTGAGAGTAGGTCATCGTCAAGCTCTTATTCTAAAAACCCTAATAGGTCTGCCTATTAGGGTTTTTTTTCGTCTGGAGAAAAGTTAAGCAGGCTTTAATCAATGTGATCATAGGCTAATTTTTATTCTAAAAAGAGAGATCGAAAATAATCATATCCTTTAGCGACGCCTAATCTAACATTCCGATATAGCCACCATATTTAACAAGTGAAGCGTAATAGATCAGCCGAGTTGTTACTTTGGAGGCATCAGCTGCTTTTTTGTGAACGTTTATGTGTCCTTATAAGCAAAGTATAGTGAATTCTGTGAGCGGATATGTGTATATGTTGATAGAATATATGTGAGTGAATTACATCATGTTAATGATATATCCTAATGAAAATAGGCTCCTTAGGCCATTTTTTCTCAATTCGCATAAATCATCAAGCTATTCCAAAGATAGACATTCTTCATTATGATATCTTTAAAAATTAATATGAAAATATAACATGTACGATTTTCAGTAAGATGCTGATTATGTACGGCAGGCTAATAATAAAAGCGATCTTGAAGATCTCGGTGGAATTCTAAAGCATGACAAAAGCAAACAAAGTGCAGGCATCCAGCCCAATAGCGTCCTTGATAAATCCTTTCGATAAACAGAAAGAAGTTGAATTTAGCATTCCTGGACAAGCGTCTTATGAACCAGGTCTCTATGAAGAAAGCCTTAAAAAAGGCTATAAGTTAATTCAGCGCCCACAAAAAGCCGCAGGTGTGAATGCCATTACTCGTCAGCATGCTAAGAAGAGGATGACGATCTGGGAGCGTATTTCAGTATTAACCGATGAAAGCCCAACGGTGTTATTCCAAAACTGGGGCAAGAATCTAGATGGCGCCTCTCTAGTAACTGCAATAGTAAAGATTAACGGTCGAGACGTTGCTTTGTATGGTCATGACTTTACAGTGCGAGCAGGGTCTATGGATGCGACTAACGGTAAGAAGCTAGCTCGTTTGTTCGAACTTGCAGGTAAACGCAAAATTCCTTTGGTAGGTCTTAACGACAGTGCGGGTGCTTATGTACCTGCTGGTGTCGGAGGTCTTGATGGTTATGCAGAAGCTTTTACAGCTTTGCGTAAAATCAGCGGCGTAGTGCCTTCTATCATGTGTATGTTTGGTTTTAATGCCGGCGGTGGTTCTTATTTGCCGCGTCAAGGCAGTTTTATGATTCAGCCAAACAATACATTCTTTGGGCTGACAGGTCCTGGTGTTGTTAAATCTGTTTTAGGTGAAGACGTAACCCCTGACGAATTAGGTGGTCCCAGCGTACATAGTCAAAGTGGCGTAACAGATTTTGTGGTCAAAGACGAAGTAAGCGCCTTGAAAAAAGTAAAACGCTTATTAAATTATATCCCAAATAATAATAGTGAGCTTGCTCCTTTCCAAGAAACATCCGATCCAGAGAATCGTCGTACTTGGGATATCGATATTTTATTAAAGAAAGCCTTTAATAGTCCAAGCGGTTTTAATACACCTTTAGATGTCACAATTATGATTCAGCAGTTATGTGATCATGGTGACTTTATGGAAATTCAACCTGATCGTGCACGAAATACAATTACGGCACTGGGTCGTATGGGCGGTAACGTCATCGGCTTTGTTGCCAATAACTCAGCCGTATCTTCTGGTCAAATTGATATTTCAGCCGCCTATAAAAATGCACGTTTTATCCGCTTCTGTAACCTATACAACATTCCAGTCATCTTCATGGAAGATACGACGGGCTTTTTACCAGGTAAAGATCAAGAAGCACAAGGTATCGTACAGGCCGGTCGAGCAATGTTGGATGCAATTATCGATCTACGTACCCCTCGTTTCTTATTGATCATTCGTAACGCCTTTGGTGGTGCTTACGCATCTTATAACAACTACCCAACAGGGGCTGATTTTGTAATCGCCTTGCCTTCGACTCGGGCAGCGGTTATGGGGCCTGCAGGAATTGAATTTGTTTATAAAAACGAATTGCGCCAAATTCGTGCGGCGGTAAAAAATCAGCAAGAGAGTGCCGAGTGGGCAAAAGAACAAGAAGCGATATTAGTTAAACGCTATGAAGAGGAGTTAATGAATCCGAACGAAGCATTGAGCTTAGGTTCTATTTCTCAAATTGTGATGCCAAGTGATTTACGTAAGGTCCTATGTGAAAACATGAACTTCCACTTACGTCATTACACACCTGAACCCTTAAATGCAGTTCAGCGCGAATTTCATTAATAGCATAAGTTATATTAAATCTAAGTCAGTTTTACCGTTATCGCTTAGACATAACTTTAGAAATCAGAATTTATAGCAAAATATTTGCTGACAGGATTAGAAAATGAGCAACGATTATTATTTACACAATCCATTGATCCATAAAGACCGTCGTCTATCCAAGGCGAATAATGAATGGGCGCAAAAATTTGATTGCACAGAGATGCGCCCTTTAATCATCTGTCGCGGTCCTATTCGTAAAGAAGCGATGGACGTTTTTGCAGAGATGGGTATCGAGCATTACGGTATTTTGCTTTCTGAAAAAGATTCCATCGTTTATCAAAATGCACTTGCACCAGAATTACGTCAGCTAACCGATCCTAAGCGTGTTCATCGTGTACCAGATTATACCGGTGCAGATAAAGAAGAACGTAATATTCGTATTCAGCAAATTATTAACATTGCCAAAGAAAATGGTTATAACTCTATTTTCACTGGCTATGGTTTTATGGCTGAAGATGAAAATATGGTTGCTGCGATGGAAGAGGCTGGCCTTAATTTCATCGGTCCTTGCTCTAAAACTGTTCACGATGCGGGACTTAAAGACGAAGCTAAACGTACTGCATTGAAAGTAGGTGTAAGTGTTACACCGGGTATTGATAATGCGACGTCGATTATTCTTGTTAAAAAATATATCGATGAGAAATCATTATTAGCCTTAGTTAAGAAAGAAGGCCTATCACTGGGTAAAGGAGCCTTTGATCAAGCTGCTTTTGATAACGCAGAGACACTGATTGAAAAAGCGGGTGTCGTACTAACCGCTGGTTATAAGAAAGGTGTAGATCTTTATACCACTGAAGAATTACAAGAAACAATTCGCGAGCAAGTCATTGTAATGAGCCGCGATTATCCAGAGAACCGTATTCGTCTTAAATGCATCGGCGGCGGCGGCGGTAAAGGTCAACGTATCTTACCGAATCCAAATGCTTTAGAAGGTGATGTAGAAGCTCAAATTGCTCAAGTAGCCGAACAAGCGCCGTCTTTGGTTCTAGAAATCTTAAACGAAGTGAAAGCCACAGGCCTTGGTGATAATAAGAATATTCTAATCGAGCTAAATATCGAAACGACTCGCCACCAAGAGATCCAAGTAATTGGTAATGGCCAGTGGAGCTTGGCGCTTGGTGGTCGTGATTGTTCATTACAAATGCACGAGCAAAAATTATTAGAAGTTTCAGTCACCACAGAAGAGCTTGAAACGGCATTAACCGAAGCGGTAAAAGCAGGCCGAGACGTAGAAGCAAAAGTATTAACTCAAGATCTTAAAACCTTGCATGCGATGGAGCAAGAATCAGAAACGTTTGGTGAAGCGGTCGGCCTTGATAGCGTATCGACATTCGAGTGTATTGTTGATCGTGATAAACACTTCTTTATGGAAATGAATACGCGTATTCAGGTAGAGCATCGCGTAACAGAGTTATGCTATGCATTGAAATTTATCAATCCAGAAAATGATACTGAATTCTTTATTGTTGAGTCTTTGGTTGAAGCAATGGTGTTGCTCGCAGCTCATGGGCCAAACTTACCTAAGCCAGAACGTATTAAGCGTAATAATGCCTCAGTAGAAGCGCGTTTAAACGCTACCAATCAAGCATTAGCACCTCATGCCGGTGGTATTATTGAAAACTGGTCAGATGCTCGAGAAGGCGAGATTCGTGATGACCAGGGCATTAGCTTACATAATCCTGATACTGACGTATTTATGAAGTATCACTTAGCAGGGGCCTACGATAGTAATATCGCCTTGCTATTAACCGTGGGTAAAAATCGCTTAGATAGTTACAACGGTCTAGCAGAAATTTTACGCACCACTGAACTAACCGGTAAAGACCTCGCGACGAACCTAGAATTTCATTATGGTTTAGTCAGTTGGTTCCTGGGTAACAACATTAATGCGCGCCCGACGACGCGGTTTATAGTTCCTTATTTAACTGCTGTCGGATTGTTAAAGCAAAAAGCTAATAATCTTGATTTGAATTTTGCTTACTCGCAAGTGTGTAAAAAATCTCTGGCTGTCGTTAAAGATGAAAATGCTAAGTCAGCATTGCAGACAGTATTAGCGCGCAAGCAACTATTGCTGACTCGTCCATTAGAAAATTTGATGGCAGAGCCTCATCTTTTAGCCGGCTGGTTGAGCATAAATCAGAAAAACTTTGCTTTGAATGCTCAAGGTGAAATTTTTTGGACAGAAAATCCTATTAAAGTATTGGCAGAAACTTATCATTTCTTGAATATGGATTTCAATCCTGAGCATCCAGCATCCAGTATGATTTGGGATCACGATCATGAAGTACTAAGCCAAGCATTAGATTTTTATGCTGAATTAGAAAAGGCTCTGAATATTTCTGATTACACTGAACTTTGTCATGTATTAGCAAATAAAAAGTCTCCTTCAGATGCAGTGGACAGCGAGCAATGGGTAGCCATTCAATCTGCTCACTTGGGCTATCAAGCGGGTAATGAAATACTATCCTTATTGCCATTTATTGGTATTAATACCCAATTCTTTGATTTGAAAGTGAATGAGGATTTAAGCGTTCATATTCCTGAGTCTTTATTAGACGAAGAACTACAAGTGAAAATGGCTAAGGTACTTGTTCCACCTCTCGTGGCTAAGAGTGATGAAATATTAGCGCCGACAGGGGGAATGTTCTATTCCTGTGAAGCACCTGGTATGCCAGCTCTGGTTGAATTAGGTTCACACTTCGAGGCAGGTCAGCCGCTATATATCATTGAAGTAATGAAGATGTTTAATAAGGTCAATGCACCGTTCTCTGGAACGATCGATAAAGTACTAGTTGAAGGTGATGGCGCTATTATTAGTAAGGGCCAAGTTTTGTTTAAGATTACCCCTGATGAGAAAGCGGTTATCGAATCGCCAGAGATCGTTAAAGCGCGAATTGAAACGCAGACGTCTGAATTTTTAGACTCAATCACTCTTTCAACAATTTCTAATTCAAAATAGGGAAGTGCTAATATGAAGGTAATAGTATGATAGTTGCATTAGATCACATCGCAATTGCGGTTCCAGATTTAGAAAAATCAATTAAACGTTTTATGGAAGACTTTGGTCTTTCATTTAACGGCAAAGAAGACGTACTGGCAGCTAAGACCAGTACCGCTTTTTTCCCATTAGCAGAAACCAGCATTGAACTCGTTCATCCATTAAATGGTGAAGGACCTATCCAAGGTTATCTGGATAAAAGGGGAGGCGGTTTACATCACTTATGTTTTCGCAGTGATGATATTGATGCGGACGTTGAGCGCTTAAAAGAAAAAGGTTATCAGTTTTTATCAGAAGCGCCGACGTTAGGTGCTCACAACTGTAGGGTGATATTTATTCACCCTAAGTCGTGCGATGGGGTTCTTATAGAACTCAACCAACCTCAAAATGAAGAGGGAGAGCACTAATGTCTGATAAAAAAGTATCTGAAGAAAACAAAATCGTTTCTGAAGAAAAAAAGTATACCCTCGCCGAGTGGCAAGCCTTAGCAACAAAACAAATGAAAGGCTTAACGCCCGAAGAAATGGAATGGCATACCCCTGAAGGTGTGCCGATTAAGGTGCTTTATACTCAAGAAGATGTAAAAGATCTTCAGTTCGCTAATACCATGCCGGGTCTTGCGCCTTATGTGCGGGGTCCGCAAGCCACTATGTATGCCGGTCGCCCTTGGACGATCCGCCAATATGCGGGTTTTTCTACGGCAGAAGAGTCCAATGCTTTTTATCGTAAAAATTTAGCCGCAGGTGCGCAAGGCGTATCGGTTGCGTTTGATTTAGCGACGCACCGTGGTTACGACTCCGATCATCCGCGGGTAACGGGGGACGTTGGTAAAGCCGGCGTTGCCATCGACTCAGTAGAAGACATGAAAATTTTATTCGATGGTATTCCATTAGATGAAGTCTCAGTTTCTATGACCATGAACGGTGCCGTATTACCGATTCTGGCGAATTATATTGTTGCTGCTGAAGAACAGGGTGTTAGCCAAGATAAACTATCCGGTACCATTCAAAATGATATTCTAAAAGAATTCATGGTGCGTAATACCTATATTTATCCACCGGCGCCCTCGATGAGAATCATCGGTGACATCATCGCTTATAGCTCTGGCAATATGCCAAAGTACAATAGTATTTCCATCTCGGGTTATCACATTCAAGAAGCGGGCGCGGATGCCGCACTTGAGTTGGCGTATACCCTAAGTGACGGCCGTGAATACGTGCGTACGGCATTAGCTGCAGGATTGGATGTAGATGCCTTTGCACCGCGCTTATCGTTCTTCTGGGGCATTAGCATGAACTTCTACATGGAGATTGCTAAGTTACGCGCCGGTCGATTATTGTGGAACCGCATTATGTCGGAGTTTAATCCACAGAATCCTAAATCTTCCATGTTACGTACTCACTCGCAAACGTCTGGTTGGTCGTTAACCGAACAAGACCCTTATAACAATGTTGTGCGCACGACCATAGAAGCGATGGCGGCAATCTTTGGTGGAACCCAATCTCTGCATACCAATGCGTTAGATGAAGCCGTGGCGCTGCCAACAGAGTTCTCTGCTCGTATCGCGCGTAATACTCAGATTATTCTGCAAGAAGAGTCTGGAATTACTCAAGTCGTCGATCCTTGGGGCGGCTCTTACATGATGGAAAGCCTGACTCAGCAGATGGCTGATAAAGCTTGGGCATTGATCGAAGAGATTGAAGAAAAAGGTGGAATGGCGAAAGCCATCGAAGAAGGTCTACCAAAACTTCGCATCGAAGAATCGGCAGCAAGAAAGCAAGCCCGTATCGACCGTGGTGAAGATGTCATCGTGGGTGTGAATAAATACCAGCTCGAAGAAGAAGCTGATTTAGACATTCTTGAAGTTGATAATGTCGCTGTCCGTGATTCACAGATTAAACGCTTAACAGAAATTAAAGCGACGCGTGATAGTGAAGCCGTTAAAGCCGCATTAGCGGCGATTACGGCTTCCGCAAAAACGGGTGAAGGCAACCTGCTAGACTTAAGCGTGAATGCCGCTCGTTTGCGCGCAACTGTGGGTGAGATTTCAGACGCGATGGAAGAAGAATTCGGACGTTATAAAGCCGAAGCTCGTACTATCTCGGGTGTGTATGGCGCATCTTATGAAGATGATGCAGATTGGCAAGCGATTAAGAAGGATATCGAAACGTTCGAAGTTGAACAAGGTCGTCGTCCACGTATGCTAGTGTGTAAAATGGGTCAAGATGGCCACGATCGCGGTGCAAAAGTCATTGCGACGGCATTTGCGGATGTCGGCTTTGATATCGATTTATCCCCCATGTTTTCCACACCCGAAGAAGTAGCGAAACAGGCGGTTGAAAACGATGTTCATGTAGTGGGTGTTTCTTCGCAAGCTGCAGGCCATAAAACACTTGTTCCTGCGTTAATAGCCGCCTTAAAAGCACAAGGTGCTGAAGACATTATCGTTGTGGCGGGTGGTGTGATTCCAAAGCAAGATTATGATCATTTATGGGGTGCAGGGGTGAAAGGTATTTTTGGCCCTGGAACAAAAATTCCTGTCAGCGCACGCTCAGTACTTGAAGCGATTAAACAAGCTCAAAGCTAATGTATTGCTCAGTTCGATACAATAAAAGCCTAACGGATTAGGCTTTTATTATTTTTCCTTTAAAACTTTTCGCTCATCTGTTCAGGGCTATTCCAATTAGCCTTATACAAATTATCGCCACTTAAGTGATAAACATCATCCGCTTGAATTAATCCACGACGAGAATGGTTACTCGACCAATAATTATTTTCTAGATTAGTATCAGAGCTGCGATCGGTAATAAGAGCCCCGGTTTGAGTTAACTGATCATCTTTCACTTCAAATAAATATAAGCCTGATTGTGACCATTGAAAGGACTGACTTTCAGGGTCCTGCCAATAATCTCCTCGAGCAGGGCCATTGTTAACGCTAATAGGAAAAGCAAAACGATATTGGCCATCTTGTTGATCACCTTGTTGAATACTGGTAAAGCTATGCAGATCATATTCTAGCGCGGTAGATGATCCGCGTTTACCGATTATAATATTGCCCAGTTCAGTTGGCTGATTAATATCCCTTACATTAAATAATGAAACCTTAACCCCCTGATACCAACTTGTTCCACTTTGGCCAAGCTTTGCATCTTTTCCGATACCTAATAATAAGTCATTGCCTATCGGGTGCAGATAATCGCTATAGCCTGGGATTTCTAATTCTCCCGCGATACTGGGATGCAAAGGATCGGACAGATCAATCACATAAAGTGGATCAACTTTTTCAAACGTTACTATAAAGGCTCTGTCTTGCATAAAGCGGACACTATAAATTTGTTCATTAACCTTACCAATAGCAGTGGGCTGATTTTCATTAGGCAGGCTCGCTAGTTGTTTTAATTCGCCATCTTGGTTATTTAATACGGTAAGTTTATGATCCGTTAGGCGCCAGCCTCCATCTCCGGATCTTTTTGATGTTACTACCGCAATGCTGCCATCGTTAAGTTCACCTAAACGTAATCTAGGGTTAGCACTTGCTAGCTGTCCTTCTAAGAGTGCAGAACCAAGATAGTCAAAAGAGGCTAAATCAAATTTATGTAGATGAGTATTACCTGAGGTCCAGTGTAATAATTCGTTTGAATTATCAGAAAAGTTCCAGTAGCTGGTATTGAAGGTATATAAGTTATCTTCACTCATATAAATACCTGCAACTTCTCCGGCCATGCAGCGGCTTCTAAATTCTGCGCTATTAATATCTATGCGGGTAATCATCGTTAAACTAGGAGAACCCATAGCAGGGTTAGAAATATCTGGAATTAAACAGGCATCTTCAGCAATAAGTTCATGCTGCTGATCATTAATAGTGATCTTAGGCATTAAATCACTCAAGTTAAGTTCGTTAATAATGCGTTTATTGGCTGCGACTTCTGCATCGGTTTGTGGGTAATAAATAAGCTCAGGAATATTTGGGCTATAGCGACTGATTAAAAATATCTCGTCACCGATACGGCGACTTTGTACTAGGTATCCATCTAGGGCAAGGGAGAACTTAATGCTAGGTTTTGTCTTATCTTGAACATCAATAATCGTCATCGTATTCTGGCCATCTTGCCAGTTATGATAATCACCCCAATTATTCTCAGGATTAGTACGGTTGCCAAGTACCACTAGGGACTGGTCGTTTAAATACAATTCATTGGGATTGATATTATCGAATTCTAATGTTGAAAGACCTTCTTTAGTATTCTTTACGATGCGTAATTGCGCAGCTGAAACTTGGGTAGGCTGTGAATAGCAACCGTTATCGGCTACGCTTCCAGGCAGAGGCTCTATAGAGTTGCAGTGTGTGAACTGATTCTGCTGGTAATCCCAAGTGGCCTGCTTAAGAACAAAAAAGTTCTCTCTATCGTATTTCCAAATATCGGCTTCATCTACCCCAGCGACTTGGTTATTAGTACCACTGAAGTTTGCCTCAGAACTGTCTTTCTCATTGCTATCAAGCGCCATGCCATAATCAACTGCATTTTCTAGAAATACAGGCTCTGAATTAGAAGTAGGATCAACTCGTTGGGTGAAATTGGCTGTCAGATATTGTTTAAACTCTTCTTTCGTCGCACTTTCCTTTAGCTGAACACCCGCTTTATTATCAAAACCACCCTTTGAGTTGGAACCCAGTTCATAGCAGGCGCTAAGGCCGACGACGAGTAGACTTATAGAGGCGACCTTGTTTAGCGACAGCGGGGGGATTTTAAGTTGGGATAGCATGTTCATTCTAGGTCCTTGAATAATTAGTGAGTATATAATTTATTCTAATGGGAAATTTTCACATGTCAAATATTAGGTATTAACTTTCTAAATAGTTACACTGGCTGAGTCGATAACATCAATAACCCTAATGTATATGCCAAAGGAAAAGTCGTGGTTCGATTTTTATGTATTTTAATTAGCAGTGGATGCTTAATTTTACCGGTACAGGCTAAAGAAGGGTTTAAGCTTTCTGCAGCCCAATATCGAATTATTGATGGCGAAGACAGCCATGGCCTCACTCCTATCGGGTTTAAATACTCAACTAATAGTTATAAAGCGGGGGTTGTGCTGCCTTATATCGAAGGTTATAGAGGGCAGTCTGGGATAGGGAATGTTGTTATAAAACTTTCCTACCTAACGCAATGGGAAAGTGTGTTTATTGATGTTAACTTTCGCCAGAAGTTAGCGACCGCGAATGCAGAGCTTACCTTGCCCATTAGTGATCGGGGAGGGAGTCTTGAATTAAGCCACTATCTTTATGGTGGTATCGTTTTTACAGAATTAGGACACATTTGGCGCTCTAGTGCGCCCTTAAATTATAAAGAGCGCAATGATAGTTTTTATTATTCACTCGGCGGTGTGTACCCACTGCAAAAGAAACTGTATTCAGGGCTGGTATTTGATCACAGAATAACGGCTCTAGGGCGCTCAGATCATATCGTTACCGGCTTTTTGCAATATAAATGGAGTTTGGGTACGCGTATCGGGGTTAATTTGGGGAAAGGCCTTGAGGAAATCAGCCCTGACTGGATAGCAGGACTTACTTGGTCGAGTAAATATTAGTTAGTCTCTGGCCTCTCCGGTATTTCCACATCCTCCGTTGCGGTGTCTTTAGCTGAATCCAGTTCTAATAGATCTTCCAGCGCTTCCCGGCTTTCCAGTAGTTCAGGCCGCTCAAGCTGATCGGGGCGTTCGAGTATGTCTGGACGATTCATCGAACGAATACCCGTTCCTCCGATGCCGCCAATAATATCTTCTTCTGGATTTACTTTGTGCTCAGAGGCGCTATTGAGCTGAGCCCAAAGCGGAGCAGTATTAAGGCAGATGGAAAAAAATACTAAGCCAGTAATTATCGTTTTATTCATCATCTAAATCCGTGTAGAGGTAGCTGCCTAAGCGAAAGCGATAATGAGGGCCAGCAGCCTTTTTATCCTCTTTTTGCAGTGCCAAAGCTTGTTGGTTTAAATCTTTTAAAACCGTAAGTGATTGTGATTTTGCTGATTTTTTTAATGCCAATAAAGATGCTTTACTGAGTTTATTATAAAAAACGGCACGTTCGAAGTTCTTCTCTTTATTGATTAGATTGGCCGTGCTTGTCGCCATATGGTCCGCTAAGTTTTGGGCAAAGAAATAAAGCTGATCTTCACTTAACTGGTTATCTTGTAGAACATCAATATTAAGCGTTAAGCGTTGTTCTTTGCTATTGCTGATCCAGCCCATCTGCAGCCAGCTTTCCATAATGCTAGACGCGTGAATATTTTGGCGGCTGTACTCATTGGCTAGGGCTTCGAAGCTATTGCTACCATTGACGGCTAAAGACTGAGGAATACCGTTAATACAATAAGGTTCTTCACCCATCCAGCTAGCCAGCATTAAACTATTGATAGAAAGTCTTTCAGACGCTTTATGCTCTTGATTTAGGCCCCGTAAGCGTTTGACATCTTTGCGATGAACGCCGGTCAGTAAATTAATCCGACTATCGGTAGGGGGCTTCTCACCTAAGGTAAAATCCTTTTCCGCAACCTCCACGTAGGCAGATTTAATAACCTCGAGCAAGCTAGGTAAGGTGATCTGCTTATTTATAAGGAAACGAATCAAAGGTTTCAAAAGATGTTTGATAGCGCTTTTCAGTAACTGATTTTGTTTGTTGTCGTCAATCATCTTCCTAGTGTAACTCATGAAGAGGTGTTGTGTGAAAAAATCACATGAAGTCAAATCTGAGGCTGTGCTTTTGGGAGGCTTGTCAAACTATGGTATTCTTGATTTAACAACATATTTTTAAATAGATACTCGCTTTATGATAGATTTGGCAGCATTAAAATGCGGTAACCGCCGTGCATTAGCAAAGGCGATTACGCTGATCGAAAGTAAGCTCGATCGGCACAGAGTTGAATCCCAAGAACTTCTTAATCAAGTATTATCGGATACCGGCAATAGTATTCGAATCGGTATTAGCGGTATTCCTGGGGTAGGTAAATCGACCTTCATAGAAGCCTTTGGTCAACACCTTATCCAGCAAGGAAAAAAAGTTGCAGTGTTAGCTGTCGATCCCAGCTCTCCTTTGCGAGGCGGCAGTATTCTTGGGGACAAAACCCGTATGGAAATGTTATCACGCGAAGAAAATGCCTTTATTAGACCCTCTCCCAGTGAAGGGGCTTTAGGGGGGGTCGCCCAGAAAACGCGTGAAACCATGCTGTTGTGCGAAGCGGCGGGCTACGATGTTATTTTGGTTGAAACCGTCGGTGTTGGCCAATCGGAATACGAAGTCGCAGGGATGGTCGATTTTTTTTTAGTGCTAATGCTGCCTAATGCCGGTGATGAACTGCAAGGTATCAAGCGAGGCATCATGGAATTAGCCGATGCTTTGGTGATTAATAAGGCGGATGGTGAAAGTTTAAATCTTGCCAATCAAACTCTGGGTCATTATAGAAATTCGTTCAAGTTAATGAAGCAAAATAGCTTCTGGACGCCCGTGGTAAAAACGTGTTCTGCACTTAATAACGAACGTATTGAAGATGTTTGGCAAATGGTGAGCGACTATCATAAGGCAGCCAATGAAAATATTAATGCCGGCATTAATTCATTCGCTGAAAAGCGAGCACGTCAGAATAGCGAATGGTTAAATAAACTCATTCATGAAATGTTAGAGCTTAAATTAAAACAAAATTCTGCGGTAAAGAAAAAATTACCCCAGCTGCAAGATGAAGTTTTAAATAATAAGACCACTCCTTACAATGCAGCTCAACAGATAATCGATTTGCTATAAATGAATTTTAAGATAAATAGACCCTAATGAATACTCAGCCTAGCTTGGAAAAACTCATCTTGAAAAAAGAATTCTCAGAACAGATCAGTAAAAAATTGAAAAAATTCTTTGTTGAACATCTTCCTATTACCCAGTTCATGGGGTTAGAAGTCGAGTCTTATGATGGTGATACATTAATCCTTACGGCACCGTTAGAGCCTAATATTAACGATAAACAAACGGCTTTTGGTGGCAGCTTATACAATACAGCGGTCATGGCATGCTGGGGAATGATATTTCTCAAAACTCAAGAGAAAAACATTGCTTGTAATCAAGTCGTGACTGAAGGCAGTATGAAGTATATAGCCCCTGTTGATGGGCGTATTCGTGCAATTTGTCATGCGCCTAGTGAGGACGAGTTAGTGGCTTTTTTTGATCACTTTGAACGTAAGGGTAAAGCTAGGATTTCTTTAGAAGCTGCGGTATATAATGATGCGTGTGTAATGAAAATTGACCCAGAAATAAAACCTGCGGTTAAATTTTTGGGTCAATATGCCATCATAAAAAACTAACAATAGTGTAATGTTAGTTTAATTCTTCTTCAGCGGTGGGGACGGACTCATCATTTACCTGCAAAGAATCGTCACTAGCTTCATCGGCTAATTGAATCGTTGCAGGCCGTAAAAAATCCAGAATTAAGCGCCCAATAAAGTTGGCATCCGTGCTAAGGCGTAAAGAATCTATACCTCGGCTATACGTCGGCTCACCTATCAGTTCAGCGCGACGACTCAATAATTGTTCGCTGTATACGGCGCTAAATTCAGGGTGTCCTTGAAAGGTCACAAAATGTTGGCCAATGGTAAAACCTGCATGAGGGCAAAAGTCGTCACTTAAAAAATTTCGTGCTTGTTTAGGTAATTTAATGACTTGATCTTTGTGGCTGTAGATTAAATCTAAATATTTAGGTAGTGATTGAGAAAAGGGCGAGTCTGGAATGGTTAATAATGAACGTACACCTATTCCCCAGCCTTTATCGCTCATTTCGACTAATCCGCCCAATGCATGAGCAATGAGCTGGTGACCGAAGCAAATTCCCAATACTTTAGCTTTGGCTTGATCAGCTTGTATAATCCAGTCTGACAAGACTCTAATCCAAGCATGATCTTCATACGCGCCTGCTTTTGAACCAGTAATAACATAGGCATCACACTCGTCTAAAAAAAGGGGTAACTGACCTTGTTGAACTTGATAGTAAACAAACTCAAGAGGCGTGTTAGCTAGCTGAGTACTATCCAATTGAGAGAAGTACTTTTCAAACATTAAACCGTACGAACCATATTCTTTAATGAGGTTATCGTACAAAATATCGGTTTCTAATAATCCAATACGCACTATAAAATTCCTTCTTTTTATATATTCAAATAACCCTTTTTCCAGTATGTCCGTCACTAGAATAAAGAGTCCTGTGTTAGTGACGTGTCAGAGAGTCATTAACAATGAACTGGCTAGCATCCTTATTTTTCAATGGCTCAATGATACTTTCTAAACCATTAATCTTAATCTCTAGGGCCAACCCTAATAACATGCCGAGACGACCCTCTGGCATTCCTTTCTTGGCAAACCACAATAAATACTCTTCAGGAATATCAATGAGTATCCGGCCCTGATACTTACCAAAAGGCATGTATTCATTTGCTAGAGCAAGTAGGTCTTGTTTTTCGAACATGAGTAAATCATCTTTTGTTAACTGACTTTCACATAGTATCACTTGCGAAAAGTATGTGCTTTACCGATACTAGCCCATTTTTATGGCCTCATTATTAAAGTTGGTTGAAAACTAACCATAAGTAGCCACTTTAGGAATTAGGTTAACGCAAAATTAGGAGCCCTGAATGGCCATTGCAAAAGATACTGTTGTTCAATTTCATTACACCCTTAAAGATGCCGATGGCACCGTTATCGAAAATTCTTACGATGGCGAAGCAATGGCTTACTTGCATGGCCATGGCAACATCATTCCTGGCCTTGAAGAAGCCATGTTGGGCAAAGAACTCGGAGCTGAGTTCACGACGACGGTTTCACCAGAGAAGGCTTATGGCCAGCGTGATGAAGCCGCATTGCAACGTGTTCCAATGAAGCACCTGCAAGGCGCAAAGAAATGGAAAAAAGGCATGGTCGCTCACGTAGAGACTGAGCAAGGCGAACGTCAAGTGACGGTTCTAAAAGTAGGGAAATTCATGGTCGATGTCGATGCGAATCATCCATTTGCAGGCAAAGAATTAACCTTCGAAGTTAAAGTTGAAGACATTCGCGAAGCAACAGCAGATGAAATTCAGCATGGCCATGCCCATGGCATTGGTGGTCACCAGCACTAACTCATTTATAGAGAAAGGTGGTAAATGGCAGGGCTTGTCTATACTGAGACTAATGAAATAGTATTTAGGAGCAGTATGGATCAAGCGCTACAGCCACAAGTCCCGTCATCGATACCCTCTCTGGAAGATTCATTACGTCTAGGGCAAAGTCTTCATTTAGAATTTGAAGGTTTACCCGCGTTAAATGGTGGATATCATTTATGGGGAGTCTGCCCCAATCTTTCAATCATGGTCTCTGCGCCCCAGCTGAAATTATCTGACGAATTATTAAGTACACCAGTGAAGGCTCGACTCTTTATAGAGCAGCTGGACAGTGCCTGTGCATTTCGCACGACGGTGGGTGATTTATACGAAAGTCCAGTCCCTTATTTACATCTGAACATGCCTACTGCGATGGTGATGGGTGAAGTCCGCCGTAATAACCGAGCAAGGATTCAGGTTGCTACTGAAATCATTGATTACCAAGATCAAAAAACCCAGGCTGAAATCATCGATGCAAGCATCTGTGGCTGCAGAATAATAACGAAAGCCAATAACCTGAAAGTAGGCGATGCTATATCAATGAAATTTGAGGTCAATGTCTATGGAATTACTCAACTTATCGAGTTAAGTGCCATGGTACGTTCACGCTCTGAAACGTCATTAGGCTATACCTTAGGTGCTCAATTCTTAGAAATGAGTGACTGCAATCGAATCGCGCTCAATAGCTACTTACTTAAGCATTGTTAACATTTATCACTTACTGATCGATACATTAAAGTATCAGTTGTTACAGTCGATAAACAAATAGAATATATCCAGTGCTGATCGATTTTGCGATAATTTTGCTTCACTAGGGTAGTTAGCAGCTTCGATGATACCGAGTTGAAGCATCACCAAAAGCCCTTATAAGTAGTAGGGAAAGCATGCACAATAATATAAAAATTGCTTCACTCAGCAAACGCTTCTTTTCTATGCATGCGTTATTATCTTCTATGCCGAATTTCTTACGCCGTAGTCTCTCTACCTTATTTAATAAACAATCAATCGCTGATAATGACCAGCGATTTAATCTTGCCTCAGGTGATAATCAACTAGCGGATTGGGAGTGGGACCTAGAAACGGGTTTTGTACGTTTTAATCAAGATTTTGTTGAACGCGCAGGGGGTGTGGTTAGCCATAATACAGTGACGATTGATTGGCTACAGGGGCGCGTACACCCTCAAGATAAAGATATGCTAATAAAAGAAGTTGGTGAGTATTTACATCGTCCTCAGCGCCCATTAGAAGTGATTTTTCGTATTTATGATGGCGACCATCAATGCTTAACGGTCCAGTGTCGAGGTATATTCGCACGTAATAGTAAGACCCGAATACTGGGCGTTTTTACCTTTCTATCAGGCAGTCAGAATGTTGAGCGTAAATTAAATCGCTATTTGCAATTAGAGCGTTTGATGGCGGATTTATCACAGCAATTCCTAGCAGTACGCCAAGCGGATGTTGAGCAGACACTGGTAGCTGGGCTTAACTTACTCACAGAGAGCATAGAAGGTGTCCGCAGTTGTTTAATTCATTGTGCACCAGAGCAATCTCAGTCATCACCTAAAGTTTATGAGTGGGGAGGGCCTGTTTATGATTCTATGAGTCTATTTATGGCAAACCTTAATAGTGTAGAGGTGGAAGAAGCTTGTAATCTACTGGCTTCTTCCAGTGCTGTGTTTCTGCCTGACTCATCGCTAAGTATTTCTTTACAGCAAGAGATACTTTCAGGTATGAATTCTTCTATGGTTATTGCTCTGCCTTTGCAAAGTGAAAGCTTAGGTAAAGGTTGTCTGCTATTGGGCTTCGATGATCTTTCAGAGCCATGGAGAAAAGAAGATGTTAGCTTGTTACGCAGCATTGCTGACTTGTTTTTTATTATTCTTGATCGTGAAGCGGTGCAAGCTAAGTTAGAAGCAAGGCAAGAATTACTGTTAGAAAACCAATCCATAGCAAAAATTGGCAGCTGGGTTTTAAATAACGACAGCGAAATTCTCAAGTGTACGCCTGAAATTCATCGAATTTTTGAGATTGATTTGAATCAAGATCTTGATTTTGAATTATTTATTCAATTTGTCCATCCTGACGATCGCCAACATGCAGCAGAAATTATTGGGCAGTCAATTGAAGAACGTCTGTCGTATGATTTTGTTTATCGCATAATTTCATCCAGTGGTAAGTTAAAATATGTGCATGGACGAGGACAGGCGGTTATTGATAACGCCGGTAATCTGCTACGTCGAGTAGGGTCTGTCATGGATGTTACCGAGCATAAACTGGCAGAAGAAAAATTACGTCTATCGGCTATTATGTTTGAGTCGACTCAGGAAGGCGCGCTAATTACAGATAAAGACTCTTACATTATTGCTGTGAATAAAGCCTTTACAGATATTACGGGCTATAGCGAAGAAGAGGCGCTGGGAAATAAACCCAACATCCTTCAGTCGACTAACCATGATGTACTCTATGACCGGATGAATGAATCTTTAGAGCAGCAAGGTGCTTGGCAGGGAGAAATTTGGAATAAACGTAAGAATGGCGATGTCTATCCTGAGTGGTTATCGATTAAAAATGTTTATGATGATAATGACCAAATCACTAATAAAATTTCAGTATTCTCTGATATCAGTCACCTTAAAAAAACAGAAGAGCAGATTGAACAGTTATCTCACCATGATCCATTAACAAACTTGCCTAATCGTCTGCTATTCCAATCTCGCTTGTCTCATGCTTTAGGTATTGCCAAAAGAAGTAATAATCAACTAGCAGTTATGTATATTGATATTGATAACTTCAAAAACATTAATGACAGCTTTGGTCACAATATGGGTGATGAAGTATTAGTCATGATCAGTGAACGTTTGCAAGATAGGGTACGAGAATCAGATACTTTGGCGCGCTTAGGCAGTGATGAGTTTGTTCTATTGTTGGAGCAAATAGAAGGTATTGAGCAAGTTGCTTATGTCGCTCAATCAATTTTAGAAATACTATCTGAACCCTTTGACGTTGAGGATGGAAAAAATGCCTTTTTAGGTGCCAGTGTTGGCGTGAGTTTTTACCCCAACGATGGTATATCAGCAACCGATTTAATCAGTCATGCCAATGCAGCCGTATCACAAGCTAAGGATAATGGACGTAACGGTGTGCATTTTTATACACTTGAATTGACACAAGCAGCTCAAGAAAGAATGCAGTTAGAAAGTGAATTGCGCAGAGCGATAGCCGACAAGACGGAACTGCAGCTTTATTATCAACCACAGGTCTGTATGAGTAGTGGTGAAATAGTCGGCGCGGAAGCGTTGCTGCGCTGGCATCACCCCAAGGATGGGGTGATTTCGCCACTAGTGTTTTTACCCGTTGCGGAAAAAAGTGGCTTAATGTGCATGTTAGATTTTTGGGTAATAGAAACAGGGTGTCAGCAACAAGCTCAGTGGCAAAGGGAAGGGCTACCCCATTTTATATTGGCCATTAATATTACAAAATACAGCTTTACGAATATTAATTTTTTATCACAAATTAATAAGATAATTAGTATAACCGGTGTCGACCCTAAAACCATTGAGCTAGAAATAACCGAAGGGGCTTTAATTGAACCGAGTCCACAGGTTATCCAAACGATCGCAGAGCTAAAAAAGATGGGCTTTACATTAGCCATTGATGATTTTGGTACGGGCTATTCATCGCTATCCTACTTGCAGCGTTTTAATGTGGATAAATTAAAAATCGATCGTAGTTTTGTAAAGGATGTCTTAACCGATTCGCAAGGCGCTGCGATTACCAGTGCCATTATTTCAATGGCAAAGAGTTTAGGGTTACAAATTTTAGCGGAAGGTATTGAAGATAAAGATCAGTTAGCGTTATTAAAAGAGAAGGGCTGTGAAGTTTATCAAGGGTTTTACTTTTCTAAACCCATAATGGTCGCGGCGTTTGAAAAATTAATATTGGAACATAAGCCTTAGAGAGAAATCTCTAAGGCTTATGGAATAAAATTCTAAAATGAATTTTATTCCTAAATGCCTTTACTCATAAGTGCAAAGGTAAGCGGTATCCGTTTTAACCTGAACACCAAAGCTCACGTTCGCTTCAACGTTAAAGCTTTCACCCGCAGAGAAGGTCTTCCACTCATTGCTACCCGGTAATTTTACGATCAAAGCGCCAGCAATAACCGTCATTACTTCTTTCTGGTTAGTACCGAATTCATATTCACCAGCAGCCATTACGCCTACTGTTGAAGGAAGCTGCTCGCCTTTAAACGCGATAGATTTTACGTTGCCATCGAAATATTCATTTACATCAAACATAGAATTTCCTTAATACTTATCGAATTGCTTCTTCTTAACAAAAAGCTTTAAAAAGAATCTTGTGAGAAGAGGGTTGAATTTTGGCCGCGAAGTATATCACACTCTAATTTACGGCTGAATCTGATGGCTCGCCATACAGCTTTTTCATCATGTCAATATAGTGCTCTAGATTGCGCTCGGTATCGATTGGGTAATGCTCGTCGGTAATCTCCACAGTGATAGCGCGGTCGAAACGAAAGTTTCGGTAATCTTGGCGTACTTCACACCAGGCCACTAAGGTCCAGCGGTCACCCCAGAAAAACATGCCTAAAGGCCAGATTCGACGTTCAGTCTTATTATCTTCGGCGTCGATATAATGAAGCTTTAATATTTGCTGTTGTTCGCAGGCGCGTCGAATGGTGCGGTGGGTATCACCCAACTGCTGTTGCGGTGTAAGCGTCGGCACGCGATAAGCTTGGCGATCGGCCTGAATTAGTAGCGGCTCAGGTAATACCGCGCGGATCTTTTGCACAGCACGTTGAGCACCGGCGGCAAGATCAGGGTCGGTCCAAGCTTCAACCATGCGGGCACCCAATAGCAGGGCCTGCATTTCATCAAAATTGAACATCAGAGGCGGCAGTTCGTAGCCAGACCTGAGTATGTAACCAATGCCTGCTTCGCCATCCACCGGCACACCAGACAGGCTAAGGGCTTGAATGTCTCGATAAATGGTTCTTACCGAGACTTCCATAACATCGCTCAGTTGCTCCGCCGTAATGGCGGTTCGGCGTCCACGCAGCAAGTTAACCAGTTGAAATAGGCGTTCAGACTTGCGCATGGAACTGTTTTCTCCGTCAACGACTGTTTATGCAGGGGCTTGCATCGTGTGAATTTGTTGGTGGTCGACTTTAACACTTTCCATATCGATCACCTTCATCATACCTTGTAAACTAGGCTCTTCACCAAAGCTTTGCTGAGCAGCACTGGCGGTTTCCATGCTCTGCCAAAATACAGTGTCAGTCCAACTGCCATCTTCTGCCTGAGCTAAAGCACGATATTCAAAACCCGGCTGAGTTTTTACCCAATTGTTTAAGTGTTCATTTTCTACTAGAAATTCTGCATCGCTAATGCCTTTAGCCAGCTCGAATGTCACTAATTCTAAAATTGCCATGGGATAAGTCCTTGTCTATTCATTACTTGAGGTGAGAAACCAGTATAAAAAACAGGACTGACAGAACGTGTCAGTAGAGAAAAAGAGAGAAAACTGACTAATTGGTAACAAGTTGTAGAAATAGGGCGATTTTTTCTGAAATATACGTATAATCCGCCTCTCTCAAATCTGCTGGTTTTTTTGGGCTAGGCAAAATTCAACATCCCGTTGGCTATTTTAAGTAAAAATAGCGAGCTGATCGTGTAGTGTGATCTGTTGTTTATAGTAATTGCTCAGCCCTAATTCCTGCCCTATGTATTATCTACAGGATGACGTGATGTCTGACACTCCAGAAACAACAGAAGTAGCTACAGAAGTAGTTGAAGATCAAGGTCCAATGTTTACCGACCTAGGTTTACCCGATACGTTATTACGTGTATTGGACGATATGGGTTATAAAAAACCTTCTCCAATTCAAGCACAAGCAATCCCACCTTTATTAGAAGGTAAGGATGTTTTAGGTTTAGCACAAACCGGTACTGGTAAAACAGCTGCTTTCGCTTTACCTATTTTAGCCCGTACTGATGCGGCTAGCCGTACTCCTCAAGTATTGGTTCTTGCTCCTACTCGTGAACTTGCTATGCAGGTTGCTAAAGCGTGTGAAGATTACGCCAAATATACTCCAGGCCTAAAAGTTGCCGCAGTATACGGTGGTCAAGATTACGGCACACAGATTCGCGCAATCCGTGGTGGCGCTCAATGGATCGTTGGTACGCCGGGTCGTATCATGGATCACTTGAAGAAAGGCTCTTTATCTTTAACCGATATTAAAGCGGTTATTCTAGATGAAGCTGATGAAATGCTGCGTATGGGCTTCATCGATGACGTAGATTGGATCTTGGGTCACGCACCTAAAGAACGTCAGGTTGCTTTGTTCTCTGCAACAATGCCGAAGCAGATCAAGCACATTGCTTCTACGCACCTGAACAACCCAATCGAAATTAAAATCGAATCAAAAACAGCGACTGCTTCTACTATTGAACAGCGTTACTGGTTTGTGGGTGGTGCACATAAAAATGATGCATTGCTACGTATTACTGAAGTTGAAGACTGCGATGCCACAATGGTATTCGTACGTACTAAGCAAGCAACAGAAGAAGTTGCTGATTTCATGAAAGCGAATGGCGTGAAATGTGAAGCTCTAAACGGCGACATTCCACAAGCCCAGCGTGAGCGTGTTGTCGACAAGCTTAAGAAAGGTACTCTAGACATGATCGTTGCAACAGACGTTGCAGCCCGTGGTCTTGATGTTCAGCGTATCTCTCACGTAATCAACTACGATATTCCTTTTGATGCTGAATCTTATGTTCACCGTATTGGTCGTACTGGCCGTGCTGGACGTTCTGGTAAAGCAATCATGTTCGTACGTGGTCGCGAGCGTCGTATGCTAAGCACGATTGAGCGTACTACTCGTCAGCGTATCGAAGAAATGCCATTACCAACGGCTAAAGATGTGAACGCTAAGCGTCGCCAACGTTTCCAAGAAACCGTTCAAGCGACGATTGGTAACCCACAAGCGGTTATGTTCAAAGAAATGATTAGTGAGTTGATCACGGACAAGGAACTAGACGTTATTGAAGTAGCCTCTGCATTGGCTCACTTGGCGCAAAACGGCATTCCTTTATTCTTGAACGAAAACGAACGTTTCCGTCCACCTCAGCGCGAACGTACAGAGCGTGATGGTGGCCGTGAAGGTCGTGGTGATCGTCCACAACGTGAACGTGCTCCGCGTAAAGATGCTAGTGAAGTTAGTACTAAAGCGATGCCGCTTAAAGATAGCCCAGATGTTGATATGGTTCGCTTCCGTATGGAAGTTGGTTACCAAGATGGCGTTAAGCCTGGCAACATTGTTGGCGCAATCGCTAACGAAGCTGATCTTGAAAGCAAGTTCATTGGCCACATCGAAATCTTTGACGATTTCTCTATGGTTGATTTACCTGACGGCATGCCAGAAACGGTTATGTCTAAGCTAAAAGCAACACGCATTTGTGGTCAACCTCTGCACCTACAAGTTGCAGATGGCGCTAAGCCAGTAAATCGTAAAGCTCCATCAGGTCGTCCTGCTGGTGGCAATCGTCGTCCAAGCAATGGCGATCGTCGCCCACAAGGTGGAGACCGTCGCCCACGTCGTGATTCTTAGTCTTTCGATTAAAAATTATGGCTAGAGCTGATCTTTAAACAGATCAGCGTGCGATAAAAAGAGCCTGCATTCTTTAAAGAGAGTTTTAAAGATATGCGGGCTTTTTTACGTCTGTGATAAGCTAAACTCTTGGCGAAAATCATTTTTTAAATAGACAGTAGGCAGAAGTAAGCTTCATGAGTGCATTAACCCCAGAGCAACTCTCCATCGTTCACCATCAGCAAGGCCATGCGCGCGTTATCGCTGTGGCAGGGGCTGGCAAAACGACCACTCTGGTGCATTTTATTCAACAGCGCCTACTCGCTGGCAGTAATCCTAAACGCATGCTGGTTTTGATGTATAACAAAGCCGCGCAATCTGACTTCCAAATTAAACTACAACAAGTCATTAGCCAGCCCAGCCAGCAGACTGGAATGCAACACTTTGGCGCTTTACCTGATGTCCGTACTTTCCACGCGCTAGGCTTTAAAATTTATCATCGCTTAATCAGTCAAGGGTATTTACCCGGTATTCAGCAAGATCTTATTAGCGCAGGCGAAATGGATGGTGTGGTTTGGCGGTTATTGCAACAAGTCGCCAGCAGCCAAGGTTTTGAAGAAACTCGCCAAGATATCTTATCGCAACGTAAAAAATGGGTAGAGCCTGCAGTCGCATTTATCGATCTGGTTAAATCCGATCTACTCAGCCCTGCGGATATGTTCGAAGAATCTGAACTGCCGCATCAATGCCAAATTTTTATTGAAACCTTCGATCGTTTTGAGCAATGGCGCAAAGAACATAATCGCATCACCTTTTCAGATATGTTGTACGATCCTTGTGTGCTGTTTAAGCAGCGCCCAGAAATTGCCGAGCTGTTCTCTGGCCATATGGAATGGATCTTGGTGGACGAATACCAAGACGTAAACGGCATTCAACAATTCCTCTTGCAAGTGTTATACGGCAATGGCGGCTATCGAGGAAATGGGCAAGTGATGGTAATTGGCGATGCTGATCAAACCATTTATGAATTCCGCGGTTCTAAACCTGAATACATCACCAAAGAATTTGAGAAAGCATTTAGCTCACCCGTTCACCTAGATGGCACTCAAACAACACATACAAGTTATCAGCTACCCCATACGTTTCGCTACGGTCACAAGCTGTCTTTATTAGCGAATCAAGTTATTGGTGAAAACCAAGATAGAGAAGACGTACTCTGTTTATCACACCCATCAACGCCGAATACCCGAATACATTTAAAACATAATAGCGACTACAGCCAAGAAGTATTAAACCTACTCAATGAATTAGCAGAAAAGCGGCCGTTAGAAGACGTCGCGATTTTAAATCGATTATGGGGTATCAGTGCCCCGATTGAGTTGGCGTTATTACAAGCGGATATGCCGTATCAACTCGATCATTCACAAACGGTATTGGATCGATTCGAATTAGAAATATTCTGGATACTGTTTGAAATCGCCAGTGATAATTTTAAACAACGTAACCGCCGTCAACGCAAAGCGGCTTGGTTAACCTTATTAACTCAGCCTTTCCCTAAAGTGAAGCGCGCGCTATTAGAAGACATGGCTGAAAACATCAGTCAGCACGACAGCGACCTTAGCCAAGCCTTATGGGATGCGATACCCAAAGATATTTCTAAATGGCAGCGTCAGCAATTAGAAGATAGAGGCCAAGTAATTGAAGCTGCTGAAATGGCTTCTACAGAATTGCCAGAAAGCAAAACAGACGCTCAGCCAAAACAAAGCCATACCAAAAAAAGAGAGTTAAAAGCTTGGCAATTAGCCCAGCAGTATATTAACGCCACCGATTTGTATGAAGGCATTAAAGACTCCGCTTTCTCAGCGCAACAAATTGAAGATCGCAGCGAAACGATTAAGGCATTTGTTAGCTTCTTGCGAATAACTAATAAGCCCGCCAACCAGATATACGCGTATCTACAAGAGCTAAAACAACGCCACCAGAATAAGCAAAGCTCTGGAGTGCGGATAACTTCGATCCATAAAGCAAAAGGCCTAGAGTGGCCGGTGGTGATTATACCTGCATTGTCAGCGCGATATTATCCGTATGAAGCAGAGGGTACTTTTACCACTAAAAGTAGTGAAGAAAGTGAGCGTCGTTTATTTTATGTCGCGATGACTCGGGCAAAAGAAGATTTGTATTTAATTGCACCACCTGCTTGGAATAACAAACAAGAAAAAGTTCAGAAAACCCAAGCAGAGACTCAGCAAACCAAAGACTGGCCAAGTAAGTTTCTGCGCGAAGCAGACTTCGCTCTATGCCAGCAAGTGGGTGAGTTAATTGAGTTAGGTGAAGTATTATCTGAGCCACAAGAGCTTGAAGCTATACAAGTAAATAAAAGTCAAAGTTTAATTGAGCGTTATAGTGCAGATATTAAATTTGAATTACCGATTAAATTGAAAGTTAAACGGGATACTCATGTTGGAGGTAATCAGGCGACAGGGATAGCCAGACTGAATTCGATTGAACTAGAAGACGATGATGCGGAATACCAAAAAGGCCAATGGTTAGTGCACGGGAAACTTGGTAAAGGCCGTGTTGTGCGTGATGAGAAAAAATACGTAACGATTTATTTTAGCGCTGACAAGAAAGAGCGAAAACTGGATAAAGCGATAGCTGGACCTTGGTTGTCTGAAGTTTAAGGCTGTATCGAACCGCTATATATTTAGGGATCAGAGTCGGAGTAATACTAGTGGTCATATCTCATGTGCAGTGGTCTTAGGTGAATTAGGAAAGTCGACAGATTCAGCCCTTATGGTAAATAAAATATGGGCTAGGAACGATGGTATAAATTGTAATGAAGTAGCACTTTTAATTCGCCAGCAAAGCGTTCCAACTAGAGCGGTTGAAAAATAACAGTTTCAAAAGTAGAAAAGCTAGTAAGTGGAAGTCGCTCTGTAATTGTTAGAGTAATGGCTATTCTGTAGTGGTGGATGGATTTACAATGCGAATAGGTGAAAACGGGTCAACTGAAGTTGTAGCGAACAGAGACCCTGCTCAAGGAAGCAGTGTTTTTCTCCATTAGATAAGTTTGTGAAGTGCTACAAGGAAGATGTATTAATTCCTAATCCACCACTATAGTTAAACTATATTAAAGGTAATTAAAATGACAAAGTTTGTAGGCTCCTACATGCTGGCTGAAGCTAGTTTGGCAGTATATGAAGACCATAAAAGCGGTTGCCTTTGGGTTGCTCGTCCTTATTCTGTTCAAGGTGCCGAGTTTGAAACTTGGTCAGTAGAGAGTGATACGGTCTCTGGTGCTGGTGATATGATTTTAAAAATAAATGCGCCATTAGCTCGTATAAACCAAATATCGAAAAAGAAATGGCTTGCAGAAATTAAAAGTAGTACGTGTGGTGGTATGCCAGAAACATGGTTGTACCAAAGTTGCTCTACTCCACAAGATGCTGCTCAGGCTGTAATTGATTGTTATTTTCAGAATGAAATGGTCATGCTCAAATCTATTGAAACTTAGATAAATCAAATAGCATTTTGTGTAGGTCTTGATTTAATTCTGAAGCTGCGTGGTTAAAAAATGAGGAGCCTCCTATAGCTCCTAAAGTTTAATAATTGGTTGATTTATCTAAGTTTTCAATTCTGAATCTTGTTTATCAAGTTCTTCGAGATCATTTAGGCATTGAGTCGATCACCTTTAGCACGACACACTCTTTGGGAAAGCCTACGTGCTTTCAACACTAATAAAATTGTTTAACTATGGGGCGTGGAGCAGAGAATATTTTGACCGCTGATCAAAACAGCAAAAATAGGAGTAGTGGGTTACTTTGGATGAATTAAAGACTGGTCCTGATGTTATTAAGGAATTGTTCTTGAAGGCTTTAAAGTAATAGACTGTAGCATTATAATTATTTACGAAAGATCTCAGTTAATGAAAAGCCTCTCTCGCATCCTCTTCATGCTATTAGCATTCTTTCTTTTAGTAGAGGTCGTATGGTTCAGTTGTGAACCTTTTCAACGTCAACAACTGTTAGAAAAACTAGGTCGCGATGACCTAGCCCGCGAAGTCCAGCTCGATCCTTATATCCCTCTATTATCACAGCTGTATGAATTACGCTTACAAGACCACGATCGAGCATTAGCAGAGATCCTACAAGAAAATGAAGAGCAGAAACGCATTCAGCGTCAGAAGTATAAAACTCAAATAGAAAATGAAGATACGAGTCGAGAGCAAAGGGATGAACAGGAGGCTCTCGATCAAGAAGCGTTTGATTGGCAAAGCACAGGCCAACACTACGCCGCAAAAATGCTCTGCCGTAAGCCAAAAACTCAAAATCTTGATAATGTGAATGAACAGAAAATCTATAAGTGGATCGACGAAAAGGGTCGTACACATTTTGGTGAAAAGCCCAGCGCAGCAGATGAACTGAATACTCAGGTAGAAGATTTGAGCAAGCAGTACGAAGCACTGCAGCAAGCCGTGAAGTTATCTATCGAATACCCTAACTGGGCGGGTGATAGCTTGATGGAAAGCGAAATTAAAAAGCAGGGTAAACTCGTACACAAAGTACTAAGCCACTATGTGCCTAAAATTTATCAGCGCCAGATCAATCTTAAAATCATCTTATTCAAAAATGTGGCCGAATTCGAATCACATAGAGATAAGCAGCAAGCGAATGCTCAGTGGGGTGCCTATTACAGCTCGGCGAGTAACAGCATCTATTTACCGCGTTACCCTAATATTGAACAAACCATGGCAATTGCTCGCCATGAAATGACCCATGCCATGCTCGCAGGTATGTTAGGCCCTGTACCTGTGTGGATAAACGAAGGCTTGGCAGAATACATGGAAAGCTTCAGCTGGCAGATGAATGCTGCGGTGGCTCAGCCTAGAGTTAGCCAGTATGGACGTCTGAAGGGAGCTAATATGAAACAGCTGGCGAATACTCAGCATACCGATTTCTATGGTGCTGATCAGGATAGGAACTATCTGCAGGCTGTTGCTAGCATCTATTTTTTACTCGACCATCAAGCGGGTCGTGAATGGCTTAAACGCAGTTTCTCCTTTTATGGTCAAAACCCTTGTCGCAAGGTCAGGGCAGAGCAGTTATTTAACAAAAATTACCCTGCTGGCATTGAAGGGGCGAGTCGCAACTTCAATGCGTGGCTGAGCAAGGGGAAGTTTGCTAGTCATCGTTATTGATTCACTGCATTACGGTAAATTTCACTCTTTTAATCCATGGCCAGTTCTCATACAATAACGGCCTAAATTGTTCAAACTTATTGAGATTCGTCACATGACTATCGCAGCAAACAAAGTAGCAAGCATCCAGTACACAGTAATGGACGAAGAAGGCCAAATCATCGATAGTTCTGAAGGCGGCGAGCCATTAGTCTTCTTGGTAGGCGCACAGAACGTAATCCAAGGCCTTGAAGAAGTGCTAATCGGTAAGAACGTTGGTGATAAAGTTAAGGCAACGGTTGAGCCTGCAAAAGCTTATGGCGAATACAATCCTGAAGGCGTTCAAGAAGTCCCTATGGATGCGTTCGAAGGCGTTGACGATATCGAAACCGGTATGGCGTTCACAGCTGAAACTGAGCAAGGTCCAATGAACCTAATCGTTACAGCGATTGAAGGCGATATGGTTACTGTCGATGGCAATCACCCACTAGCGGGCAAAGCATTGACGTTCGACGTTACTGTTGAAGCAGTACGTGATGCGACTGACGAAGAAATGGCTCATGGCCATGTACACGGCGAAGGCGGTCATCAGCACTAGGATGTTCTTGTAAAGAATATCCTGCGCTAGTCAGCGTAAAGCTAGAAAAAAGCCGCCCTGTATACTCCCATTAATGGTTTTGCTGAGCGGCTTTTTTATGTCTGTAATAAAGTCAATGCCAGGGTCCTATTCGCTATTATCGTAGCGCTGAGTGGGGGCTAGGGTATTAAATTGAGATGGACGTTTGAAAATAGGTACTAACCTGACTTTTACGACACTGCTGATAATCTGAAATTGGAATACCTCGCTATAGTTAATAGGTATTGACGAAGTTGATGGGTTCCCATTTTATGAATAGTAAGAGCGTAGTGTGCAGGAGTTTCTAGATTTACGAACGCTATCAATTAACAATATTCTCGTGAGTCTATCTTTCGGGATATGCTTGATCATGTATTCAAAACATTACCCTCAATTTAAGGGCATTAAAACTTTAGGTTATGCTTTTATTATAAGCAGTACTGGTTTTTTATTGATGGGCTTTCGTAATTATATATCTGATTTCTTTTCAATAATTATTCCTAATGTACTTATTGTATACAGCATGACAATGATCCATTTATGCTTTGTATTCTTTTACGAATTGAATTCGATGCGGGTCAAACAACTGCATTTTCTCATGCTGATGATTGTATTTATAGCAGTGTTAGCCTTCACCTATATCGATAATAATACGAATTTAAGAATTGTAATTATTAGCTTTATCGTGTGTATTCAATGCGCTTATATTATGAAAACGTTATTAGTGGCTTATAAATCAAATAAGCATAAAGCCAACTTAATGCTCGTAGTGTCTTTCTTATTGTTCGCCACCTTCTTTGCATTTCGTGCACTAATTACCTTGTTTGAGAAGCCTTTGGACGATTTCATGGCGGCAGGTTTGTTGCATTCTCTCTCCATTATCGTTTACCAATTCATTGTTATTATTGCTAGCTTTGGTCTTGTTTGGATAGTCAGCCATAAAGTTCATAATATATTAAGAGACCAAGCAACTCATGATCCTTTAACACAGGTATTCAATCGACGAGCCTTAGAGGAAATTATAAACGTAGAGCACTCGCGGTCATTGAGAAACCAGTCTCCCTTAGCCGTAGTGATGCTCGATATTGATTATTTCAAGCGCCTTAATGATCGTTATGGTCATAGTGTGGGTGATCAAGTACTGGTTTCGATAGCCAGTTTGCTGATTAATAATACAAGAGGTTATGACAGTATTGCTCGCTTTGGAGGAGAGGAATTTATCATTCTGCTGCCGAATACCGATGTTGAGAATGCGAGGGTAATTGCCGAGAAGCTAAGAGAAAAAATAGCCAGTCACGATTACCAAATTAAGGATAATAGAGCGGTCGAAATTACCGCCAGCTTCGGTGTGACAAGCTGTGATCTGTCAAAAGAATCTTGGCTTAATGTCTTGGATCGTTGTGATAGGGCTTTGTATTTGGCGAAAGAATCCGGTCGAAATAAAGTGATTTTTTTTAATGATGATAATCAAGATGCAGATAAGGCTGGCGCAGGGTAAAATAGCGCTAATTATCAATATATCGTAAGTAACCTGCTGTGGATAACACTCGCTTGAATATACCTTCGTCAAAATCAAAGAATGGCAAAAATGCTTCCGGTGGCGCTTTGCACCCAAGAAATCCTCATCAGGGTCGCTATGACTTGCAAGCCTTGGGCGCCGTTTGTCCTGAATTGAAGTCTCACCTTGTGCTTAACCCAAAAGGTGAGCAGACCGTGAATTTTTCCAATGAAGATGCCGTTCGTTTGTTAAATCAGGCCTTGCTAGCTCAGCATTACCAAGTACAACACTGGAACATCCCGGCGGGCTATTTATGCCCACCGATTCCAGGGCGTGCCGATTATGTTCACTATGCGGCAGATCTGCTTACCGGCAAAAAGAACAATGCCAAGGTATTGGATATTGGCACTGGAGCTAATTGTATTTACCCTATTATTGGCTGTCGCAGCTACGGTTGGAAGTTTGTTGGCAGTGATATTGATCCAGTAGCGGTGAGTGCCGCGAACTTAATTGTTGATTCGAACCCGGTATTAAAAAACAAGATCAAAGTACTGCCGCAGAATAACCCAAAGGCCATATTCTCTGGAATAATAGGCCCTAATGACTTATTCGACCTGACCTTATGCAACCCCCCGTTTCATGCATCATTAGCCGAAGCGAATGCGGTGACTGAGCGTAAGCAGCATAATTTAACCCGACATAAAGTTAAATATAACGCCAAGCAGTCAGTGGATGGCAGTGCTGATACCCGTTTAGATAAGAGCCAAGGTCGAAATTTTGGTGGTCAAAAAGCCGAATTATGGTGCGATGGCGGAGAAGTGGCCTTTCTAAAACGTATGATTAATGAAAGCCAAAACTTCTCTCAACAAGTCATGTGGTTTACCAGCTTGGTTTCTAAGAGCGATAATATAAAACCGCTGAAAAAATTGTTGAATCAAGTAGGTGCCAAACAGGTAAAAGTTGTTAGTATGAGTCAGGGGCAAAAAGTGAGTCGTTTAATCGCTTGGAGTTTTTTGACGAATGAGCAACTTGAAGACTGGAATAAGCAGCGACTTCAGTCATAATGATAGTGGCCTCATCAATATCTATAAGGAAGCAGAGATGAGTCGAGTATTGTATCAATTTCCAATTTCACATTATTGTGAAAAAATCCGATGGGCTATGGATTATAAAGGGCTTGATTATAAGCTTAAAAATCTATTTCCAGGATTGCATTTACGTACCACTAAAAAAATAGCCTCTAAAACCTACTTGCCCATCTTAATTGATCAGGGTGAGCAGGTTCAAAACTCTCATGTAATTTTAAATTATCTGGATGAGCAATATCCAGATAAACCACTATCCCCTAAAGATCCTGTATTGTTGGAAAAGGCACTAGAGTGGGAGAAGTATTGCGATGTTGAAATCGGTGTTCACGTACGCCGTTTTGGTTACCACTACTTATTAGACGAGCCTAAAACAGTCATCCCTTTCTTTACGCAAGGAGGCCCTTGGTGGGGCCCTTTGTTCTTTAAATTATTCTTTTCTAAAATAGAACCTATCATGCGTAAAGTGATGTCTATTGATGAAAACGGTGCGAACAAGTCGGAAGTTCGAATTCAGCAAGCGATTGATAAACTGTATGCAGAATATCAGCAGCATGATTTTTTAGTCGGTGATCAATTCAGTCGCGCCGATCTCGCTGCCGCTGCGTTATTAGCGCCTTTGATCATGCCGCAGGGTTATGGATTAGAATGGCCAGAAACAATGCCTGATAAATTACAGGCATTCGTCGATAAAAATGAAATTAAACTAGAAAAATTTCGTTCTTTATACAAAGAATTCCGCTAGTTTAATCAGTTAATTCTTTAATCACATTCGGTACGCTAGCACGGTGGAAGCCGTTAAACGCCGCTTCTTTTTGCTGGGGCGTTTCTTTCTTTAGCGGCCATAAACACAGTGTTTGTGCCGCGCCACCATCTACCCGTAAATTCACTCCAGTAATAAAAGAAGCCGCAGGGCTTAACAAATACACAATCGCCGAGCTGATTTCAGATTCATTACCAATGCGTTGTAATGGCGTACCATCTTTGGCTTTTTGCATAATGCCTTTAATAATATTCTGGTCGTAAGTATCCATACCACTAGACGCAATATAACCCGGCGCGACGGCATTAATACGCACATTGTGAGCGCCCCATTCAATCGCAGCCGTTTCTGTAAAGTTTGCCATGCCTGCGCGCGCAGCACCGGAATGCCCCATCATCGGCATACCGGCGAAGTTGTCTGCAGTAATATTGACGATGGCACCGCCCGTGGCTTTCATGCTCTGTTTAAACACTTCTCTAGCGACTAGAAAACCACCCACTAGGTTGGTGCGTACAACCGTTTCGAAACCATTTTGACTGATCGCTTCTAAAGGTGCTGGAAATTGGCCGCCGGCATTATTGACTAAGCCCTGAATCGAGCCATGCTTAGCAACAATGGCGGCGATGTTTTCCGTAACGGCAACTTCATCACGAATATCAAAGGCGAAGGTATCAGCAGTGCCACCATCCTGTTTAATTTCTTCAGCGACTGTCGTTAATTTTTCTTGCGTACGACCGACTAAAATTACAGTGGCGCCTAATGATGCAAGTTCGTGGGCTGTGCAGCGGCCGATGCCAGAACCGCCACCGGTAATAATAATGACGTATTGCTTAAAGGTATCGTCGCGAAAAATAGATTGGTAGCTCATAGCATAAAACTCTTAGCAGTTAATAAGCACAGAATAAAAAATACTGGCTAAAAAAGTGAAAGGCCTAAGCTAGCGTAAATTTCCTTAGATGTCACTTTCACCGACGATTGCACGTTGCAAGAGTTGTTGGTATTGCTCCACGCTTAGCGGTATCGGATTTCCCGCAGCCGAAGGGTCGGCATAAGCGAGTTCTGCAATATTATGTTCACGGGCGATTGCATCGTCAATATGAATGCCGATGTCAGCTAAGCTTGCCGGAATACCGAGTTCTTTCCTAAAGGTGAGTAGCCAGTCTAAGAAAGTTTGATAATAAGTGGCTTGTGGCATCGTGCGTTCGATGGATAAAAAATTACAAATAGTCTGTAACTTATCTTCAATAGACTGCGCATTAGCGGTTACCACATAAGGTAATATAACGGCATTTAATAAACCATGATGCTTATCGTAGAGCGCCCCCAGCGGATGCGCTAAAGCATGGCATGCGCCTAAGCCTTTTTGAAATGCGGTAGCGCCCATGGTAGATGCCGTTAGCATATTGCCACGGGCTTCAAGGTGGCGTCCGTCATGGTAGGCCTTGGGAAGCCATTCTTTAATTAATTTCATTCCTTGTAAGGCAATACCCTCGGCCATAGGATGGAAGCCAGGTGCGCAAAAGGCTTCGAAGTTATGCACAAAGGCATCCATTCCGGTTGCGGCGGTGAGAGGTGCCGGTAATGCTTGAGTTAATTCAGGATCTAAAATGACCTGCTTAGGCAGCATGTCTGGGTGGAATATTATCTTTTTACTCTGAGTGCTTTCATCAACAATGACCGCTGCGCGACCGACTTCAGAGCCGGTACCGGCGGTTGTCGGCACGGCAATAACCGGGGCGATTTTTTCGCTATCGACTTTCCGCCAATTATCTCCGGCATCTTCAAATTCCCAAATCGGTAAGGTTTGACCTACCATCAGTGCAATCGCTTTGCCCGCATCTAATGCACTGCCTCCACCCACTGCAATAATGCCATCGTGTTTGCCGCGGTTAAAAGCCGCCATTCCAGTCGTAATGTTTTCACCATTAGGATTCGCTTTTATATCAAAAAAAATGCCGGCAGACGGTAACGACTGCTGAATTTTTTTAATAAAAGAAAAATGCACTAAACCCGGATCGGTAACAATTAATGGACAGTGCATATTTAACTGCTGGCATAGCTGGGGTAATTCGCTAATACGGCCATTACCAAATTTTATGGCGGTGGGATAATTCCAATCTGGCATAATATTAAGCCTGCTTTAAGATCTTTTTAGATGAATAGATTTAGGACGAGTCAGTTGCTGATAAGCAAGGTGGGAGAGGGAGCAACCCCGACCTGAATGCTTAATACCCACCCAAGGCAATGAAGGATCAAGATAATCACAGCGATTTATAAAAACCGTGCCGGTATTGATGTCATTGCACAATGCCAAGCTGGTTTCTTCATCTTGACTCCAGATCGAAGCGCTAAGGCCATAAGCCGAGTCATTGATCAACGCTAGCGCCTGCTTGTCATTCTCAACGGCCATGATGCCGATAATAGGAGCGAAGCTTTCTTCACTCATCAGGGCCATGTCGTGGCTGACGTGAGTTAGAACTTGCGGCGTCATAAACTGGCCTTGATCCTTATCAAAGGTAAAGTCATGCTCAGCTATGTGTGTTTTAGCGCCCAGTAATAGCGCTTGCTCAACTTGATTTTGAGCGTGAGCGATGGCTTTAGCATTGATCATTGGGCCTAAGCGGGTGGCAGGGTTCAGAGCGTGCCCGACGACTAATTTTTTGGTTTCGCTGACAAACTGACTGACGAAGGTTTCAAAAATCGAAGCATCGACATAAATTCGTTCAATACCGCAGCAACTCTGGCCGCTGTTAAAAAAACTGCCATCGACAAGGTTAGGAACCACGGTGCTGAGGTCAGCATCGGCTCTGACATAAGCCGCGTCCTTACCGCCCAGTTCTAACGCGAGTGGTTTAAAATAACCGGCTAAATGCTGTTCAATTATTTTTCCTGCGTTAACCGATCCGGTAAAGCTGACATAGTTAATATCCACTGATTGAATGGCCGCCAAGGTTTGTTCATGGCTCAAGTGTAAATATTGAAATACCCCAGAAGGAAGGCCGGCTGCTTTAAACGCTTGCTGAAAACGTTCCGCGCATAATAACGTTTGGCTCGCGTGTTTTAGTATCACGCAGTTGCCTGCAATTAACGCTGGGATAAGTGAGTTAATGGCGGTTAAATAAGGATAATTCCACGGCGCAATAATAAATGCGGTGCCGAGTGGTGTGGGGCGAATGAGGCGGGTGAAATCTTTATCGTCAGGGTTAATGATGGTATCGCTGAGCGCCGATTGAGCAATGCCGATCATATAATCAGCGCGTTCTTTTAAGCCACTAATTTCGCCTTTGGCATATTGAATCGGTCGACCCATAAGCTGACTGATTTCTTCGCCGATGACCTCTTGCTGTTGCACAAACCACGCAATCGCTTTATGACAATATTGGGCTCGTTCGGCGATGGATATTTGTTGCCAATTTTTTTGAGCGTCATAGGCATTGGCTAATACATCGGCAACATACTCATCAGAGGCGAGTTCACGTTCAGCAATGAGAGAGCCATCACTGGGAGAATAGATTGATACCGTCATAGGGCTAAGCCTTCCAATATGCTGTCACGAGTAAATGCTGTCACGGCTAAATAATTTCAAAATAACGATCAAGTTCCCACTGGGAAATATGCTTGCGGTGTTCGCGCACTTCCCATTCTCGAGTCGCAACAAAATGATCAACAAATTCATCGCCAAAAAAGTCTCGAGCCATCGTCGAAGTTTTTAAACGCTGTGCTGACTCTCCTAAGGTTTCGGGCAATTTCAAATCATCAGTAAAGGTGTGCTGGTAAGCATTACCTTTCACCATAGGGCGAAGCTCGGCTTTGTTTTCAATGCCCCATAAACCGGAGGCGACGACGGCTGCAAGAATAATATAAGGATTGGCATCGGCAGCGCCGATACGGTATTCCAAACGATGGCTGTTTTCATCACCGGGAATAATACGAATGGCGCAGGTCCGGTTATCAACCCCGACACTGGCATCCGTCGGTGCCCAGAAGCCGGGTACCAAACGGCGATAAGAATTGATAGTCGGAGCAATCATGGCAAGCAACTCAGGCATCAGTGCTTGTTGGCCGGCAACAAAGTGCTGCATCAGCTCACTCATTTCAGCGGGCTGTTGAGCATCGTGAAATAGAGCCTTGCCCAAGAGATCGGTTAAAGACAGATGAATATGCCCACTTTGCCCAGGTAGTTCGTCATTCCAGCGCGCCATAAAGGTCGCCATCTTGTTTTCTTTCTGCATGGCAATCTTGGTAAAGGTTTTAAATAAAGAAGCCTTATCAGCGGCTTCCAGAGCCTCGTCGTAAGTAATTGCGGCTTCTAAAACACCAGGGCCTGTTTCTTCATGCAAACCTTCTAATGGAAAATCCATGGCCTCGGTTAGGTTCAGAATATTGTGATAGGTCGAATCGTGTACGCTATTGCGAATGATGGAATAGCCAAATTCAGCGGGGGCCATCGCCTTGAGGTTTTGGTAGCCTTTTTCACGGACAGACTCAGCGCTTTCATTGAAGACAAAGAATTCATATTCGAATCCTGCCAAGGCTTTTAATCCCATGCTTTCTGCGCGTGCTAAAACGCGGCGTAACAGTCCACGAGGGCAGATCTTCTCCGCCTCGTGGGTAAATTCTGCGAGAAAAAATAAATCATTATTTTCTAACGGCATCGTTCTGCAGCTGCTGGGCAGTATACGTACGGGGGCATCGGGGTAGCCAGAATGCCAGCCGGTATATTGGGTATTATCGTAAAGTTGATCACGCATATCCCAACCTAAAACGACATCACAAAAGCCAAAGCCTTTATCAAGCGCATGGAGGAACTTTTCTCGTGACATATATTTGCCGCGCAAGATGCCATCGATATCAAAAATACCTACTTTGATATGAGAGGGCTTTAAGCTTTGAATCAGCTCTTTGGCCTGATCAACTGTTCTTATATCCCTAGGGTTCATGCGACTTCCTTGCGGTTTTGAGTATTGTCGAACACTACTGTTAACATTAGTGGAAAGGCATGAGTGTGCAAGGTGAAATAGAATCATTTTGGTGATGTACTAACGTACTAAAATGATTCAGGATGGCGTTAAGGTATTCAATGACAGGGTGTGTAATGAGATATAAAAATTATTATAAAAATAAAAAAGTTTTTATTGTCGGCGGTTCAAGTGGTATCGGCCTAACCACGGCGCATTTATTGGCTGAAAAAGGCGCTGATGTGTGTATTTTTGCTCGCCGAGAGTCTTTATTGCAAGCGGCCTTACTGCAGCTTAAAACCTCGGTTCAAGACGGTCGACAAGTGAGCTATCGAAGTTTAGATGTGGTTAACGAAGCGGATGTCATTGAGAAGTTTTCTAGCGCGGTCGCTGAGCTAGGTTCTCCGGATATCTTAATTAATTGCGCAGGGGCTGCCTTTCCGAATTATTTTGAAAATATTACGGCTGAGCAATTTGAAAGTACCTTGAGGCTGAATGTACTGGGTGTAAGAAACGTCAGCTTTGCAGTCTTACCTTATATGAAGCAGACAGGCGGCCATATTATTCATACTTCTTCTATTGCCGGCTTTATTGGGGTCTTTGGTTATACCGATTACAGTGCTTCAAAATTCGCGATTGTCGGCTTCTCAGAAGCTTTGCAGCAGGAAGTGAGGCAGCATAATATTCAAGTTTCAGTCCTCTATCCGCCAGATACGTTGACGGCAGGCTTTACCGAAGAAGAGAAGACCAAACCAAAAGAAACTCGGGCTATTTCTGGAAATGCGAAGGTGTTGACGCCTGAGCAGGTAGCGTCTGCTTTAGTGAAAAAAATTCCTAAGCAAGGTTTTCATATTCATCCGACGTTCGATGGTAGGGTATCTCACTTCCTAAAGCGCTGGATACCCTCATTAGTGAGCTGGGTAATGGAGCGCTCAATACGAAACAGCTAGCCTGTACTAGAATACAAACAGGGATGTTTGAGGGCGATTGAATGAATCACTGTATAAGATCTACCTTGCTAATATTAGCGAGCCTATCATTGGTCAGTTGTTGTGATATTAGTGATGATGAAAATGAAAACGAGGGTATTGATAGGGCTTTGGCTGTTGATGTCCCTGCTGAAACGGCAGGCAACTGGTATCAGCCTGCAGTTTTGACAAGCTGGCACTGGCAGTTAGATGGGGCGCTTAATACCGGCTATAACGTCGACGTTTATGACATCGATTTATTTGATTCATCCAAGGTCACCATTGAGCAATTGCAGTCGGATAATCATAAGGTCATTTGTTATTTCTCAGCGGGATCTTATGAAAACTGGCGAGATGATAAAGAGAGTTTCAGCGCTACAGATTATGGTCGTACTATAGATGGCTGGGAAGGCGAACGTTGGTTAGATATACGCTCCGCTAATGTGCATAGCATTATGCTGACGCGACTGGATCTAGCGGTCAGTAAAGGCTGTGATGGTGTCGAACCCGATAATATGGATGGCTACAGTAATGCCTCTGGTTTTACTTTAACCGCCGATGATCAACTGGCGTATAATCGTTATTTGGCTAATCAAGCGCACTTACGTGGTTTATCCATAGGTTTGAAAAATGATCTTGATCAAATAGCAGAGCTGGTGGAATACTATGATTTTGCCGTTAATGAACAATGCTTTGAATACCATGAGTGTGAAGCTTTAGCGCCCTTTACGGATGCGGGTAAAGCAATTTTCAACGCTGAATATGCTGATATCTATGTAAGTGATGCAACGGCTCGGAATACGCTCTGTGTTGAGGCGATGAATCTGCAAATGAGCAGTGTAATTTTACCGCTGGATCTAGATGACTCAATTCGTTTGAGTTGCTTGTAAGGTTGATATGAATCACATAAAAGAATATTCATGTTGGTACTTCTACGGTGAATACGAGACGTATACAACGATCCATATTCACCTTAAAAAATGATTCTGCTTTATTTCATTTTAATTTATTAAGCAGGAGCTTTTTCTTTTTCCTTCTCAATGGCAGAGCTTATCGGTGTATTGTTGGTTTTTAATCCCTCGGGTAAAGGATCAGAAAAAATGAGGGTCTCATCATTAACCTTACCAAAGCGAAGCGTCGCTAAATCTAACGCATAGTTTTGATAAAGTTTCCAAGGCAGTTTGGAGCCTTGTTGAGGGGCGCTTTTCAGCGCTCGCTGCACATAACCCGATTGCATATCGACAAAAGGACGATGCTCTACTGAGTTGTCGAAATTATGCGGCATGACTATTTTCTTGCCCGTCGCATCCATATGATTTAGCAGGCGACACATCCACTCGGTAATTAAATCGGCTTTCAACGTCCAAGAGGCGTTGGTATAACCGAACACCATGCCGGCATTGGGAAGATCTTCTAATAACACACCGCGATAAACCATCTTTTCATGGGCATCAAAAGGCTTGCCATCGACGAAGAGTTTCATCTTGCCGAATAGCTGAACGTCTAAACCCGTTGCTGTGATGATGATATCAGCATCCAAGGTTGCGCCTGACTTTAGCTTGATGCCATTCTCGGTGAAACAATCAATGTGATCGGTAACTATAGAGGCCTTTTTCTCTTTTAAAACACTGAACATATCACCATCGGGAACGGCGCATAAGCGTTCATCCCAAGGGTTATAGTTCGGCGTGAAGTGTTTCATGTCGAAATCGTCACCGACTTCTTTTTTGACTAGCTTTTGAATTAAGCGACGGGAAGAATTTGGAAATGTTTTGCAGTATTTATACATCATTGCTGAAAAGGCAATGTTACGCGTACGTATGATTCGGTATACCCAAGTTTCTGGCAATACCTTGCGTAAGCCATTCACCATTGGGTCATCTTGTGGAAGCGCCATCACGTAAGCAGGAGAACGCTGCAGCATGGTGACGTGCTGCGCTTTATCCGTCATTGCAGGTACCAGTGTTACCGCGGTGGCACCACTACCAATAACCACAACTTTTTTACCCGAGTAATCGTAGTTTTCATCCCATTTTTGCGGATGAATAATGTCGCCTTTAAAGTTTTCACTGCCAGCGAATACAGGCTCGTAGCCTTGGTCGTAATTATAATAACCGGTGCAACATAAAAAGAAATTACACTGATAGTGTTTAATTTCTCCGGTATGGGTCAATTGAACTTCGAGGGTCCAAAGTGCAGTTTCACTCGACCATGAAGACGTGAGTACCTTGTGGCCAAAGCGAATGTTCTTTTCGATATCGTGTTCTTTGGCGGCATCACAAATGTATTCACGAATGTCTTTACCCTCGGCGATGCCTTTAGGGCTGGTCCAGGGCTTGAAGTTATAGCCTAGGGTATACATATCGGAATCAGAGCGAACGCCTGGGTAACGGAATAAATCCCAGGTGCCACCAATGGCCTCGCGGCCTTCAAGAATAGCGTAGCTTTTATTTGGGCTGTCTTTTTGTAGGTGAACGGCAGCGCCAATACCCGATAGGCCTGCGCCTATGATCAATACGTCAAAGTACTCGTATTGCTGCGCTACGTTATTAGTATCGTTTTTCATCAGAGTTACCGCTTAATTCTTGTTATGACAGTTATTATGACAATGGCAACAAGAATGACCGATTAACCACAGCTTTTAAAGGTGATTAACCGACAAAGAAAGCAAGCTTTGGCTTGTTCATAGGCCTATCTCTACCTGATCCTGATTCGACCGCTACAGTATCGCGCCACGTTGGATAACACTTAATAATCCAGGGCGGCTAAGTTCTGAATACAGTTTGGCCAGCTTTTCTAGCGGGTATTTGAAATCACTGGCTACCCAGCGTTGCAATACCATCCAAGAGGCTCCCGCGAGATAATCAACAATAAAGCCCAGAGCTTCGGGGTCATTCAAAGGCATTGAGTGATTACGGATGTAGAGTCCCATCACGCGAGTGATGTAATTGCGAAAGCTTTTGATTACCAAGTGCTCAACATCAGCGGCGATGATTAACTTGGCAAATTCAGCATGTTGCTGCCACTGATTAAATAAATGCCACGCAATGATGTCACCCGGTTCTGGAGAGGCAATAATGTGCGCTTCAATCTCTTGATAAAAATTATCGAATACCCCATCGATATAATCAACCAGGACTGCATCCTTTGATTTGTAATGTAGGTAAAAGGTTTGGCGTGCTAATTTGGCAGTTTGAGTGATGTCTTGAATCTTGATTTTTTTATAAGGCGTTTCTTCAGTCAGCTTGACCAGTGATTGGATGATCAGAGCTTTAGTGCGGATAACCCTAGGGTCTTGATGCTTTAACGACATAATGGATAATCTGTAAATTAGTGGACAGCTGTAAATTTTGTCAATTGAGGCTACTGATCTAGTGCGTTTAAATCAACTCAATTACACAAAACTTAACAAACTAGTGGTAGCGCTGATTCGAAGGTTGAGTGCACTTAAATTGGCTGGGATATGATTATGTTTTTAAGAAATAAAAAAGAATTAGAAAAACTAGAGCAAGGTAAGGTTGAATTACAGTATCAAGCAATCGTTAAATACCTTGCGAATCACGATGCGCCTATCGATTATTTGATATCCGGAGAACTCGCGCAAATACAGACATTTGGTATTCCCAGTATTAGTAAACTGCTACATCGCACAAAACAATATCAGAATAATGGTTTAAAACGACTGGACGATACTCGAGCTATCTTGACTGAGTGTATGACAGATTCCATTGAGAGTGACCGTGGTCAGCACATGGTGAAACATCTGAATTGGATACACAGTCATTATGAAATAAGTAATGATGATTACCTCTACACCCTCGCGTTATTTATTGTGGAGCCTGTACGTTGGATGGAAACTTTTGGTTATCGTCCTTTAACCGATAGAGAAAAATATGCAGGGTATCTAGCGTTTAAATCTTTAGGTCAGGCAATGGGGATAGCAGACATTCCTGAAAGTCGTGACGCGTTTGTGACTTGGTATCAAGACTACCGCCGTCAGCATTTGACTTATCATGCCGATAACAAAGCAGTAACCGATGCCTTGATTAATGCAATGAAAGAAATGTTTCCCTCTATTCTTAGACCTTTAGTTCGTCCAGTGATTCTAACGTTAATCAACGACCCTGAATTATTAGTGGCGACAGGGCAGAAAGCACCTAATAAATTCAGTCAGTTAATCATCAAAGGGTTCATGCGTATAAGAAAGCTGAGTCAGAAATACATCAACCCTTGGCAGAACAATAGCTTTGAAACGAGTTACCTTGGCCAATATTATAAATCTTATCCAAAAGGCTACCAGAGCAGTATATTAGGCCCTGAAAAAATTGTTAAAAATTCGACGGCTGGTTGCCCGTTTCATGTTTCAAACTTATAAGCTAATTATTCAGAGATTTTAACAAAACTCGACTTCCGCCATTTAGCGGGAGTCGTATTAAACTCTTTTTTAAATTGACGAATGAAGTGAGTAGTATCATTCCAACCTGTTTGAAAGGCAATATCTTCAATTGATTTTTGGGTATGTAATAAATGTTTACAGGCTTCGGTTAAACGAGATTTACGAATCCAGTCACCGACGGTAAAGCCCGTTGATTTTTTAACTAGATTAGCCAGATAGCCTTCGCTTTTATGTACCTCACTCGCCACATCCCGTAAGGAAATATTGTTTAGCCTTTGTTGCTGAATAAAGGCCAGCGCTTGGGTAACAATATCTGAGCGAATATTTTCACTGAATTCCAACCGTGATCCACGAGATATTTGATGCAATAATAGTGTCAGATAGCTACGTATGATATCGGGTGTAATACCAGAATCTTGTACTATTTCTTGTTGTAAATTTTGTAACAACGACAAATAGAATTTTTGCCCTTCAGAGTCTAGCTTCCAAACGGGCACCGCCCCTGTTTGTACTAGGCTAAAAATATCCAATAAGACCGGGCTAGTTTCAAGATCTAAACAGCCGCTGCAAAAGCTTAACCAAAAATATTCTACAGCTTCACCTTTCAGCGTCTTATGCGGTACTCCAGCAGGGATAACAATGACCATACCGGGGACTAGGGTTATTTCTTCACCACAGTCCATCACGATGCTGCCTTTTGTTAGCAGAGTGATCACATTTTCATTGTGCGTATGATGTTGGTTTTGTACGGCATTGCCGACCTGTGCGAAACCGGATCTGACAATGTGAGAGTAATTCATCGTTTTCTCGGGACATTATAATAAAGGGTGATATTAAGATATGCCGATTATTGCTTAATATCCACTCTAAAACAGTTAATAAAATCTCGTTAATATAATTAAATATTAATTATTGCCTATTTATGGGCTGTTATGAGAGAACTATTATGAGAGTGCTGTTATGAACGAAAGTCTGAATGTTGAGCTAGTGATTATGGGGTATGCCATTTATCTACTTTTCTGGGAGAAGTTACCGGAGTGGGGGATGCTCTTTAATCGTATTATAGAAATTCTTCCTAAGCCGCTACAAAAACTCTATGCCGATTGGCGCTGTCCGTATTGCTCTGGTTTTTGGATTGCGTTAGCGCTGCATGCTTTAACCGGTCTAGAAACCTTACCTGCGCTTAATAATATGCCAGCGTATCTTGGTGCTGCTGGCTTACCCCTTGCGTGGTTTTTAGATGCACTTGCAACGGCAGCCTTGGTGCTGATTACACACCTAGGCGTGAGTGCACTTGCTGGACCCGCGATTGCGGGCAATAACATGAAAGCGGAGTTCAAAGAAAAGATTAAAGCGACGATGGCTCAAGAAATAAAAAATAAATAAAAAAGTCACCTTCAAGCTCATTGATCTTGAGATAATACCTCTACTGAGTAGAGGTATTATTACGAGCTTCGGTTATATCGTGTTCTGACCTTTCTTCTACTGTCTTTGCTAATCTTCTTTCTAGCCAATCGGGGCCCATGAAAAGAATACGAATATCTTTATATTGCCAAGTCTCTTTCAGCATTAGAAAGAATTCATGAAGCTGTATATACAATGGATTTAAAGGTTTGGCGGGAGGCGTTGTAACGCCATAAACAATCTTTCCCGCATCTTCTTCACTGCGAAACGTACCGAATAATTTGTCCCAAATAATAAAAACAGCAGCAAAGTTTCGATCGATTTGTTTTGGATTTTTGCCATGGTGTACTCGGTGATGAGAAGGCGTATTAAAGATCTGCTCGAAAGGCCCCAGCTTATTGATCTTAGTGGTATGTATAAAGAACTGATACGCCGTAATAATTTCCATCATGATAATCACAGAGAATTTGTCATAGCCAATTAACGCAATCGGTAACCACCATAATAACCAGCCGCCTGTTATCGGAAAGAGCAGGTTTTGCCTTAATGCTGTGGATAAGTTGAAACGGTCAGAGGAGTGGTGTGAATGATGAACTGTCCACAACCAACGCACTTTGTGAGTAATTCTGTGGTTAAAATACTGGAATAAATCTAAAGCGATAAAGGTGATCACCAAGGTCGCTAAAGTGACCTCAGGAAACCATTGCAAGCCTACCGAAGAAACAAGATCGTAAAAGGCGCCGATATAGAGGGCAATACAGATACCGTCGGTGATTTTATACATAGCACCGGTGGTGAGATTGACGACCGTTTCTTTTAAATCATAAACGTCTATTTCCCCTTTCTTGTAGCAGTAATAGGCTTCTATGATCATTAAGCTGACAAAAAATCCGCCGCCTAAAATGACAAATAAAATGGCATGTAAAATATCTTCCATAGCTGAGTTCTCTATTGTTATTTTAATTTTAAAAATTACTGTCAATCTATGATGAAGCAGCAAAGGGAATAAATATTGACAGGCTCAGACAAGGTTTTGACAATTCTCGCCAAGTGTTTACTATCCAAGTAATGAAAACTTTGAATATTAGCAACAATCTAGCCAGCCTCTTGGTTAAATACATCACCACTCATGGACTAGAGCCTCAGGTTAAATTACTGGATAAGCTTGAACGTCATCAGGCAGGAGATGTGCTTAGTTATCAGCTTTGGTGCGAGTACTTAGCGGAGTTAAGTACTCTTGCGAGCCGTCCTGAATTGGGTATTGAACTGGGGGAATTAGCCGAAGCTGAGCACGGTGGCATTCTGGCTTATCTAGTATCAAGTTGCGATACCTTAGGTGATGCCCTTATTCACTTTACACGTTATCAATCGTTGTTATATGGCAGTGAAGCGAAAGTCGAAGCGGTTGCCGAAACCATCATTATTCGCTGGCTGCCGGATGTAAAATCGAGCTTGGGAACACAGATCTCCGATGAAGTGCTCATCGTAGGTTTGGTTAGTTTTATTAAGCGCTTAGTAGGACCGCTGAACGAACAATTTAATGGGCTGCCAGAAGTGAGATTTATTCATCATAAACCTAGCTATTCTGAAGCGTATAAAGCGTGCTTGGGTGAACGTTTGAGTTTTTCTGGCGAAGAATTAACCGTCGCATTTCCCGTGTATTATCTCGGATTGGCGATACATAATCCAGAGCCGGTATTAAAAGATATTCTAGAGCAGCAAGCTGAACTGCTATTACTAAAAAATACTGATCCCAGTAGCGATTTTCAGCAGAAGGTTAAAGTCGAGTTAATGCACTGCATTGAAGAATCCAGCATGACACTCGAATCATTATCGTTAAAAATGCATATGTCTTCGCGTACTTTACACCGACGCCTGCAAGAACAAGGTGTTAATTTTAATCAATTATTAAAGGATCAGCGGCTCGAAATGGCACTGATTTATTTGGATGAAAAAAAGTTAAGCTTAACCGATATTAGTGATTCATTAGGCTATACCGAGCAGAGTGCTTTTAGCAGAGCGTTTAAGCAATGGACGGGGAAAACCCCAAAGCAATATCAGAGCAAATAAAATAAAAATTAATCCATTGGCAAAATTATGACCCCAGCAATTAAGTTAGCAAAAAAGAACAAAATAGCACATACCGTTCATGAATATTCACATGACTCTGATGCTGTCGGCAGTGGTGAATCTTATGGCCAAGAAGCGGCTGATAAAATGGGTGTCGCGCCAGATCAGGTATTTAAAACACTGGTTGTTATGCTTGAAACTAAAGAGCTGGTGGTGGCCATAATTCCTGTTTCTTCGATGCTGAGTATGAAGCAGATCGCCAAAGCAGCAAAAGCTAAAAAAGCAGTCATGGCAAACAAGCAAGATGTGGAACGATCGACGGGTTATGTTTTAGGCGGGGTGAGCCCATTAGGGCAAAAGAAACGTTTACGAGCATTTATTGATAACACGGCTCAGGGTTTTACCACCGTATTTGTCAGTGCAGGCAAACGGGGGTTAGAAATTGAATTAACCCCCACAGACCTAGCGCAACTGCTATCAGCTCATTTTTCAGAGCTGAGTGCATAGTATTGCTGAGTGCATAGTATTATAGAAAGAGGGATAGATGATTAATCGACGTTTTTAAGATCGGTTAATAAATCATGAATTTCTCTTTTCAATTCTTTGTCTTCAATTTCTAGACAGGCAAGACGGGCTTTTTCTAGCGTCTCAATGGCGCCAGTATTGTCATCCAACTCTAATTTCATGGTAGCGATTGAAAAACCAATGGATGAGCAAAACTCGGTTTCATTCATCGCTTCAGCGATCACTAACGCTTTTTCATAAATAGTAATCGCTAGTGGAATTTCACCGGTAAAGTCCGCGAGTGTTTCCCACTGCACTGGGTGATCTTTGGAGGAACCTTCATGCTCCTCACAAATCTGCTTCAATTGCGCATAGTCATTATCAAACTGCTCTTGATCTTCACGATCAACAGCATCCATTAGGCCTCCTGCCAACGTATACACTTGCTTATATATCTTAGTATTCATGACCATGAGGTGACCTTTTGACTTTTGCCAGCATTAAATTAAGCGTAATTATATCCTGTATGGGCAGTCGATTATATGGCGAGCAGGGTGTAGCAATAAGATTTAATATGTTATGAATGATCATAAAATTGTTATGAAAAGTTTGTCTTGTTTTTATACACTTATGTTTCCACTGTAAATATCGCTGAGTGAAGTTCTGATGACACGTTTAATAGAGATTACCATGCAAGGTAGCGCCGTTGTATTAGCGATGAATACTGCTGAAAATCGCCACAATCCAGAGTTTTTAACTGAATTTAATCAACACCTTGATGCTATAGAGGCCGACAAAGGCATTAAATCGGTTGTTTTAACCTCAGCTAATGATAAAAGTTGGTCATTAGGGATCGATCTTGAATGGATGTCTCAAGCCAGCAATACACCAGAAATTATTGCGGATTTCATGACCGAGGTGACTGGGTTGTTAAAGCGTATAGTGACGTTCCCGATGCCAGTGATTGCCGCCATCAATGGCCACGCTTATGGTAATGGTGCGGTATTAGCCTGCGCGTGTGATTTCCGTTTCATGAAGTCAGACAAAGGCTTCTTTTGCTTCCCAGAAGTCGACGTGATGGTGCCTTTTTTTCCATCAATGTTTCCATTAATCAATAAGGCAATTCCGCAAACCTTCTTTAACCGTTTAGCCATGTCAGGGCAACGAGTCAGTGCGCAGGTATTATTGGATAATAACGTTGTGGAAGGTGTTTTTACTAACGAAGAGCAGTTGCAAGCAGGCGTACTGGAGTTTGCCCAGCAGTTTAATAAAAATCGTTGGATTTACGGCCAGAATAAAACACAAATGAACAAACAGATATTATTGACGATGAA